>OGOZ01000657.1_pt1 | contig 22513 bp, 35 predicted proteins | sample 1552801 | NCBI WGS metagenome assembly OGOZ01 (sample SAMEA2580196, study PRJEB22360) | human gut metagenome | biome: human gut; feature: human-associated habitat; material: faeces | place: Denmark | collected 2008/2010 | reverse complement strand
TAAAACAGGTACCATATCTGGAACCAAATCAACTGGTGATATTAAATACAAGAATCCTAAAATAATCGCAGCTATCGAATACCAAGGTATTTCTCTATATACACCATTATACCAATCTTTAAATAAATTAATTAATAATTTTAAATCACCTGTATCTTTTGGTAATTTATCTAAATTTTTATACACATGCCCGGCATCTGATTCTTTAATATCATTAAGTTTGTCATCTAAAGCTGATGTACTATATGCTTCAAATATTAGATCATCTGTCTGAGTGAGCATGTTATGATAACCTATTATTCAAAAATCCTAATGATTTAGCTAAATTGCTTGATATTTTTCCTAATAAATCACTATCACAGGCTTTAACACTGTTTTCAGAAACTTCATCAATATGATCCATACAAGATACAATCAAACTTCTCAAATACTTTAAATCAATTTCTGTTGGTAAAATTTTTAAAACATTTTCATATATTTGATGTTCATAAGGTACTTGTTTACCTGATCTCATATATACATTTTCTTTAATTTCATCAACAAAATCACCAATATCAGACTGAATTTCATCCATCATAAGGTGATCCTTATAGAAATTTGGACCTTTTGCGTTATAGTGGAGTTGCTTTGATGCCAATCTAATTGCTTCTAAATATACAATAATTTTTAACATAATTATTTTTTGTTATTTACCTTTGAATTATTTAAATGTACATTCTCAACACCTTTTAACATATATTCTAATTTAATTATTGCACCTCCGCACATAAATGTAAGAGCATTGGTATATTCACCACGTTTACTTTCAACCAGCATAGTATTATTCAATACTACTGTTGAAGTATCTTTACTTACTTCTATCATGTTATAACCTTATTCTTATTCTTCTTCTATTGTCATCCTATTTCATCCTCACAAAAAATAACAACACAGAAATCAGTTTTTTCACTAGCTGGTGGGTAAGTTTTTTGTTCATTAACTACTATCAATTCATTGCATTTTAATTCTTTAATCTGTTTTGCAGTAAGTTTCATCTTTTCACCATCTACAATAACAGTGTGAAGTTTTCTATTTCTATAGTTTATTTTTGATTTCATTTATTTGTTGGTAAATAATATTATCTGATCATCAATTGCACTTAATGGATATGGTAATGTAACTGCATTATTACTTTTATCAATTGCACTTGTTGGAAGTGGCAAAGCAATAACATTGTCAAAGGAACTAATGTCAGCATCTTCAATAGATACAGGTAAATCAACACTAATTCCTTCACACTTTTTCATCACATCACCCATATCATCTGCAGTTTCCATCTTATTTTACAAACTGTTCAATTTCTTCTTTACTCACCAAACCAACATGTTTTTTCAACATTTCACTCGATTTGAAAAGCATGATAACTGGAATGTTTGTAATTTTATATTCATCACACAATTCCATATTTTCATCAACATCTACTTCATACACTTTACAAGGTAATGTTGATTGTATTTCTTCAAGTGTTTTGCCAACAACTTTACATGGACCACACCAATTTGAGCTAAACTTAACCAATACAGGTTCAGTAGAGTTGATTGTTTCATTAAAATTTGTTTTGTTTAGTTTCTGTATCATATTCTTTTAAAATTCTTTCTAATAAAAAATTTACTGATTCTAATTCACATGCAATGTTGTATGATTTACCTTTACTATTATAATTTAAATGATTAACTAACTCTGTAGCTGTAGCTTTATCAAATATCAATTTATTGTTGAGATATTTTATTTGATTTTCCATTCTTTTTGTATGTTACTAACTATTGTATCAAGCAAAGAATGTAATTCATACAATTTATCATCTCTATACAAATCTAAAGTAAGATTATTATCCGCATAATTTGCTTCAAATTTGTATTCATGATTATCAAAAAACCTATGATAATGCATTTCTAGCCTGTAATTAACAATACTTACATATTCATCAATATTAGATGTTAATAGAAACTGTTCACTACTAAACAAATCATCTATTATTGCCTTGGTAATTTCAATTTTATTTGGATTGGTAACAAGGTTTCTAATATCAAATGGAGGATATTCATTTAAATAAATCATAGTTTGTAATAAAGTTGTATGTTGTTTTTATTCTGGAAAATCAGTATATCTTTTGTGATTCATTATATGAATTTCTTTATTGTTGAGCTACTGGTTAAAGCATAAATAAGTTTAAAAGCTTTCTTTCTGAATACATCTAATCTATATACAGGTTTGTCAAAATTAAAAACTTCACCTCTAAAATCACCAAGTTTTGAATCATTGTAATGTAATTCAAAACTATGATATTGTCTAACTATCTTACCTTGCTTATTTGGAAAATATTCAAAATGATATGTGATTTGAAAATCATAAAATTTCTTCTCTTGCAATGATAGTTTGTTAACAAATAAAAAACTTTCAACAACTTCTCTTTGATATTGCTCTCTAATCATTGCAAGATTTTCAGTATACCATCTTACAAAACTTGCATTAGAATAGTATTCATTGAAATATTTTTTAAACTTATTCATCAGTAATTTCTTTTTTGTCTAAAACATATCCTGTTGCCATTGTTATCATTGCTGATTTTTCCCAAAGCTGTTTCAATACTCTATTTCTTATTCTATCCAATCTAGTTGTTGGAAAGTATTCCATTTTAAGCTCACCAAATGCTGTATTTATGATAGCTTGATAATATTTTTTCTGATTATATCCATCTCTTGCAAAAGCATAATAAATTAACACAATTGCTTTGTCTGATTCATCATCAATGGTTCTATATGCATCTGTTTCATAATCATCTTCAATGTGATAGAATTTTTCAACTACATGATCATTGCATGAATATCTAAACATTACAACTTGATTGTTGAAATACTTCTTTGTGAATTTACATTTTTCCATAGTTTTATTTTCTTATTTTAACTTGTGATTCTTAAAGATCTCTGGACAAATTTCTGTTACAATCTTTTCAATCTCTTTTGCAACAACTACAATATCTGGATGAGCAGAATTACTTGTTCTAAGTTTAATAAAGTTTAGAAGTGATCTGCAATTCATTGTCATTACAATTTCTGTTTTAAGACAACCTGGTAAAATTGCTCTTGCTTGCTGAGGTTTCCATCCATTCTTAATCATATAATTATATGATGTTTCAGCAGTTTTTATATCTTCTAACCATCTAAAAATGCATTTGATATCATTTGAAATTTTATCACCGTTTAGTAATTTTTCTAAATCACTTTTGCTGTATTTGTATAATTCAATTGCTTTATCTAAATCCTCATTTGAAACAAAAGCAGGTTTGATGAATTGCATTCCTTTTTTATCTGATGTATAATTACAGTATCTAGTGCTTTCTACTGAGTAGGATGCAATTCTATGTCTGACTAATTCTTGTAAAACATCCCTACTTGTAATGATTCTAAAAGTAAAATTTACATGTTCAATAGTAGAGGTATGGCCAAGAGAAACAACTGATGGTATTATTTTTTTATAAGAATTTTCAGTAATTTTGTCTTCTGATTTATAGCAATTTCTCATAGCCAGTTCAATCAGCTTAGAAGGTGATGAAGAGGTATCATCATTAATTAGCTTTGTATAGGCTAAAAGGTTTACACTTGGATTTATAATTTGCATAAAGTATTATTGTATATTAACTTTATGCAAAAGGAAATCTCTTATCTTTCGATAAGAGATTTCATAAGAGCGTGAAAACTATTTATATTATTCAGCTAAACCACTTAGGTAACTTTGCATAATTGGATCTGCTTGTTCTTGAATTACTTGAGGTTGTCTTGGTAATTGCTTAATAAACCCGCCTTTTCGAACTTTTTCATTAAGAACTTTTTGTTTAGCAGTTTCCTTAACATCTTCTTGAATTACATCTTTTTCATTACGATATAATTTTAACACATAATCGAAATTTTCTTTAATATAATCCATTGACTTACCTGCCATACGACGTTTCATAAACGCTTTTTCATCAGCATCATTAAGTTTGTCGTATACTTTTTCCATTAACAATGCAGTATTTTGTTTCTTTACTTGTTCTTTTAATACTGAGTATTGTTTTGAAAGTTTAGCAGCTTTAGCTTTGGATTCATTAATCTGAGCGCGCTGTTTCTTAAATGCATTAACTGTAAGTTCATTAGCAAATGCTAAATCAACACCTAAAACTTTACGTAGTTCATTAAGCATCTTTTCATTTTGTTTAGCTTGAACTGACTCAGCAATCATTTCAGTAGGAATGAAATCACGAAGAGTATGTTCTAAGAACATTGAAACACCAGCTATTAATTTAGCTTTAAACGCTTTTGCATCTTCATTGATACATTTATTAAATTTAGATTGACAAACTTTTAATTTTTTAGCATATTTTTTATCAAGACCTTCCATTGCAATTTTGAATTTTTTAGCATGGTCAGCATCAATATTTGCTAATAATTTTTCAAGAAGTTGAGAATGTTCAGCATCAAGCTTTTCTTTTGCATTCTTAACATGAATTTGTGCTTTTTCAGCAATCAAATCTTCAAATTGTTTGATAATCTGTGCTTTAGCATCTTCTGAAAGAACCTCAGCACCGAGTTTATTAAGTAAATTGTTAAGTTTTTCGCTCATGTTTATTTAGAAATTAATTTTTGATACTCTGTATTAATTCTTTTCGCAGTACGTTCTAAAACGATCTTTGTTAATACTTTTTTAGCAGAATTATACTTGTTTTCCATTACAAGTTTTATAAGTTTTGAAATGTCTTTATTTTTAACGCCCATATGGTATAATTATTTAAAGGTTACTAGTTAATTCTTTTAAAAAGTTCATTATGTTCTCTTTAATATATTCTTTTTTAGCATCTGTGTGACTTGGTAGGTGGTGCAAACTTCTTTCAAATCCATTATACACAACTTCATCAACACCGTTTTCTGTAATATTATATTCTTTGCTTTCTAAAATACCATTGACAAATGCTCTAATACAAGATGGATCGTGCACAACATCAACTGCAACAAGTCTCATACTTTTAACACGATTGATGTCATTAGCTTCAGGAACAAGTTCACCAAGAGCTCGTGTTGAAACAGCAACTTTACCACCATCTTCAATAATATTCTTTACAATAGTGCCGCAAGGTGTTGATAATACTTTTGATTTACCAGTAAAAACGTTTCCATCTTGTTTTAATTCAAGAACCATATGACAAGCTCTACCTAAATCAACATCCGGAGTAGCAGGGTGGTTTAATTCACCATATGCTCTATTTTGTGAAATAAATTCTTTACCATATCGAATGGATTCAGATAACATTTCATCCAAATCATAAATTCTACGATTTCGATTTACTTCATTAGCTGCCATATATGGACCAACAATATAAACATGTTTTTCTGATCCAATTTTACTTTCTTCGATTACTGTTTTGTAATCTGATACATCAAAAGCTGCTTCTGCTATAAGTTTCATTCTTAATTAGTAATTACTAAAAATATTTAAACTTTTTAGGACTATTTGTTATTTTTGAGTATTTTGGAAATTTTATTTTTAAACAACATATCAATAGTTCCGAATTCATTAACTTTTTTAGTCGGTTTATCTGATATAAATTTTCTATAAAATTTATCTCCATCAGAATTTTGAATACTATTTACAAAAAAATCAGAATAAACATCTTTAAAATCATTTATAACTTGTAAGGTTAATTGTTTGGCAATGCCTTTACCTCTACATTCTTTACTTGTTACAATGTAATATGTTTTGAGATATTTTTTGCCATTAATTTCTTTTTCAGCAAATGCATGTATACCAATTATTTTTCCATTTTCATCAAATGCAACAAGAGGTTGCCACCTTTTCCAAAACTTTCTATTTTCCCACAATAATGCAAATGTATTCATTACAAAATTATCTGTATTGTTGTATATAAATTCAGCTAACTTATATTTATCAGACTGAGACTGACAATGAAAATATTGATATTGTAATTTTTGTTTTTTAAATTGTTGATTTAGTTTACTATAGCTAATCATTATGTTCTATTTTGTCTCTTTAACTTTAAAAATTAAAAACTTATCCACCCAGAAAAATATACTTGCTCCAATTAAATTACTAACCACAGCTGCCATTATAGCATTTCCAGGTAAGAAATAAATACAAGGAGCTAATATAATAGATGAAAGTTGCCACCTAAAAGCATATTTTAAAAATTGTTTCATAACCAAATATTACTTTCTACTTCATTTCCAAATACATCCTAACCTTCAGTTTTTTGTCTATCATCAGTTCAAAAAGCTAGCTCTGGTTGAGCTAGCTTAATTTGGTTAATATTATGATTGTTTTAACACACTCATGTCTGTAAAATGTCTTCTTGGAAATTCCCATTCTCTTCTAGTCTTGTTCCAGCTATCCACAGGTGTGAAGAATCCAACCACACGGGTCATGTAAGTAAACTCTTCACTTCCGCATTCACAACATTTTGATTCTTTGTAATTTGCAACATGTCCACATTTTTTGCATTTTGAAAATACTTTATTGATTGCAAAGTGTTCACAACCAACAGAACAAGCTTTTCTTATTAATGCTTCATTTTGTTGAGGTGTTGTATCAGACGCAACCTGAATGTGTACTATACCGCCGCCTGTAAGTAACTGATTATATTTTCCATCTGATTCAAGTTTTTCAAATAAACTAAAATCTTCATACAATGGACAGAATTGATTTGCATATAGTTTATAATAATCATCACCATAACTATATATTAATTGATCAGCTTTTGCTAATCTTACAGCAAATGTTTCACCAGGTATTTGTTCAATATTACCAATAATGCCATATTGTTTGCTTATCTCATTTACCCATTGATTGAATCTTACTAAAATTTCATTTGTAATATCAACATCATTAGATATGTCAAATCTTTGCTGTAATGTCTTTTTAGCTTCATAAATTCCAAGCATACCAAATGTACTAAATAATCTATTTGGATTGATATAACCATTTGATATAAATGATTCAAAACCTTGCTCAGTAAGTTTAAGAATCAACAATTTATGAGCTCTTAGAATTTTGGCAGCTTCTTCAACTCTTGTTCTAAGAATATTATAATAGTCATCAATTGAATTACATTCTAAAGCAATTCTCTGGAAATTGATTGTACATACTCTGTGTGAGCCCATTGATACTGAACCACCTCCACCAAAGGAATTAACTTGTGATGCAACCTCTAACAACTCACCATTGTTGCACAATCTACAACATGAAGCAATTTTGGTCCCTTTTGATCCAAAAATATTAAATCTACTTACATCTCGTTTGCAAAATGCTTTAATAAATTTATCATCTTCTATTTTTAATTCATCACTTTTTGAGAAATTTACAGTTGACACGGGAAATCTATATGGAAGTCCATTATTTAGAGGATCACCCTTTTCAAAGAAATCCATAAAAATGTTTTGCAGTTCCATAATATAATCAATAACATATTGTTGGAATTGTTCATTAGACATTTTATCTTTTAAATCATTATCTGTTGAAATTGCTTTATGGTTTTCAAAATACCAACCATAATTATCTTCACCTATCAACATTTTTAATTTAATAGAATCAAAAATAGATACATTTGTAAAAGGAGATTCAACACCATTCCTAGAAAGATGATTTACAGAATGAATAAATTGTTGTAATTCATTTTCAACATATTTTCTAAATCTTTTATCATTCTTTAGTTCATCTAATGTTCTTCTTTCTTTATAAATGCAAATGTGAGCCAAATCTAAGAAAAATGTACCAATAGCAATAGCACCAGCTAAATGAGCACTCATTTGATGAATTGTTTCACAAAGAGCTGAAATGTAAGAGCTCACTCGTTTGCATGGTTTAGAAGGTAACACTCCAAAATCTCTACCAACCGTTACTAGTTTAGATGCATCTAGAGCCCAACAATAGGGTACCAATATTGAAGTACTGTCTGATAACCCTAAAGATAAACTATACATTTCACCTGTAAGTTTTTTGGCTTCTTTTCTACCATACAAATCTTTCATTGTTCTGTATAGCATATCCATACCAATCAACTTCTTACCAGGATTAAGAACTTCATTAAGATAACCAACCATCACCTTTTCATTCTTATTTGCATTTGCATCAATGGTATGATCAACAATGGATGTATCTTTAACACCATCTTCAAAGTTCTTCATAAAGTCGAAATTGTCTTCATGTAAACCGTGAATTTTCAATAACCCATCTGTTATTTTGGTTAAATGTTCTTTATCTGTAATCCCATAATTTGCTTTGATAGTAGCTGATATATTCTTTCGAATATTTCTAATTGTTCTAGCTGTGTTAGATTCTGTTAAATGATCATGAGTAATTTTATCAAGATCTTTTTTAAATTCAGGATCAATAACACTTTCGACTTCAAAGTCGGGATAGTTAATCTTTAGTGCTGTTTTTGCCATAATATTAATAAATTAAAATTCCTTCTTTACTTAACTGATTATAATTAGCATCATAAAAATTCTGATTAGGTGACGCTAATATAAACCTATCTTCAAAATTACCAGATTCTCTTTTTGTTGTTTCATCAAATTTTCCACACTTAATAAATTTAAAATTGGTAATTTCATTTTGTTTAACATAATTGATATCATAACCGGTATATATACATATATCATATAAACTACCGTATAATTGCAAAAAATATTTAATATCATTTATATTGTGTGGATGTAAAGGATCACCACCAGAAAACACAACTTTATTTGTTTGATTTTTCTTAGAATTAGTTGCTATTAATGTATTTAGAGCTTCAACTGTGCAATAATTGCCTACATTACAATTTTGTAATTCTTGATTTTGACATGATTTACAAAAATGTGAACAACCACTAAAATAATATATATTTGCCCAATCAGTTGGTGATGGATAATCAATAAATGTACAATCGAAATTTACCAAATTCATATATGTTTTGATTATATATTTTAACTAAAGACAGGTCAAGCGATATCAATGATATCGCTTTTAAATGTATTAATTTAACAACTATCTAGCAAAAGAAACAGCAACGACGTTAGATAAAATTGCACCAATACAAGCAATCACAGCAACAATCACAGCAGTTTTATTATTCGATACTTGTGCTTTATAATCATCTGTTTTGTCAATATGATCTTCTAATTCTTGTTTCACGCTAATTACATTATCATTATAGCTTTTTAAAATTGCGTTCATGTTTGCGAATTTCATATTTAATGTTTCAGATAAGGAAGCAAATCTGGAGTCAAAATTTTCTGATAATGTTGCTACTTGATGTTGAAGTTCTGATATTTGTACAATTAATGCAGGTTTACCATTACCTTTGTAAATTAATTGTTCTAATTCATTTATTCGTGAGCAGACATCTTTAATTGCATTTTCATATTCAGTGTCAGTCATTGGTGTATATTATTATTTAAGGGTTTTGCACATGTTAGTTAATACATGTGTTTGTTTGTTTTTTAACTGCTGTGCAATAGTTACCCATTTAACTGCTGACATTGCTGCACAAAAATCAGGGTCTGTTTTTAACTTATATTGCAATTGTTTAAATGTTAATTTTTGAAATTTTTTAAGTGAACCTTTACCAAACTGTTTTTCGAAATTTTTGCCAAAGTATGCAGCACCATCAGTTAATCTATCTTGTGCAGTTGATGCTAATACTTGCCAATATCCAAATGCTCCGGATTTACTTTGTAAATTTGTTGACATGTAGTTTGATTCCAATCTACCTGTATATTTTAAAAGTTTGATAATGTCATTATAACTCAAACCAGCATCACCAGCAAAACATTTAGCAGCTTTGTCCATTGCTTTGATTAATCTTGCATTTGGTAAAGATGTTCTGGTGGATAGTTCTTGTTTTGCCCATTTTGTTTTGTCACTTTTTTCTGCATTGTAATGTTTTGCCCATATTTCAGCAAATTTTGACATTGCAGGTGACAACTTAATCGATTTAGTTGTTTGTACTATAGCAGGTTTATTGTATGTTTTTGATGCAGCATCAGCTTGATTAATACCACCCAATAGTGAAGCTCCAAGCAATGCCCCTGTTGCAATATTTCTTAACATTCCCTCTTCTACAACATATTGCTCGTCAAATACTTTATAAAATTCTTCAAATGTTTGCATGAATGTAAAAATATTTAAAGCTGTTCTCGAGAACAGCTTTTCATTTAAATTATCCTAAAATTAGTGACTGACCTGGTTTCATTCTATCAGCAACATTATCCATAATCAATTTAATATTTCCTGTATAATACCATATACCTGAAATACAAATAGTAGAATGCTCTTCATTAATTGCACTTACTATTCCTGTTACTGTTTGTCCTTGATAGATGAACTTTATTGTTTGTCCTATCATTTGTTCGTTTAGTATCATGTTTTTTCCTATTTTTTGATTTTTTGGGTTTTATTGTTTCTTCATTTTCACCAGGAGTAAATGTAATATCACCACCTGATGGTTGATTTATACCCGTTAAATAGCTATGCTTATTATCATCTCTTGGTAAATATTTTCCAGTAGATGGATTTTTTACATTAGTGTAATCATATTCTTCTTGTAAGAATGTTTTAAAAAATTCTAGAAATGTTTTCATATAATGTCATTAGATATTTTAAAGGTTCTGTTAACTGTTCAAATGTTAAGCACTGTTGCTCATAAGCATTATTTTCATATTTTATGCCTTTACTAATTATTGCCGCTGGTTCAATTTTATCAACATTATGTTGTATCCAATGTCTAAATTCATGTAAAAGCGTTTGAATAAATGTATCTTTATCAGGTACTGATGAACATATCACAATTCGTCGTTTATCAAATTCATATAATCCATAATTCTTACTACATTTGCGACAAGCTATTTTTAATATATATGTTTTATCACAATATTTCGTTACACAGCAACTTAGTATATATGTTAAAGCATACTGTAAAGCGTGTATATCAATATCGTATTCTTTTAACATTTTTTTAATTTTAACTGCTGGTTTAATATAGATCATTTAAACGTCTATAATTTTTTCATCTTCTTGTTTAATTGTTTTTGTTTGGTTAAAAATTGCATTCATTAAATCTTTGCGAGTCATTTTGATAACAACACCTTCATTGTTTGCTGCAGCTTGTTTACTTATTTCACGTTTTACGTTTGCTCGTATATTTTCAACATCAGTAGCAGATTTTGTTCGTTCATCTTGAATATATACTTTGTTAAGAGTTTCAATGGTGGTTGATGCAGCTTTAATCAATTCAGCCAACGTTCCAGCTTCTTTAAAATCTGGATTACACCCCAGTAACTCCTTATAATTATTAACACAATCAATACTAGTTTTAATTAATTGTCCGGATTGATCTAAAAGAAATTGCTTTAAATCTCCACCAGATAATTTGAAAGTTTCTGTAGTTTGTTTTATTTTTGTTGGAGCAGCATGAAGCTCATCAAGCAATGCATCCATTTCTTGCTTACTTTCTTCTTCAGTCATACTATTTACTTTTAGATGTTTAACTGTTTATCTGTAATTTCAACAATATACTTTTTTCTAAATCCAACAACACACACAATATTTTCCTGTGTATTGTCTACTGGGTTAACACCAACGGTAAATCCGCATGTTGTGTAATTTACAATATTGTTCCTGTCAACACCTAGCATGTATTCATACTCATTACCACCCATAGTAGTAGTATATATACCATCCATACTGTTGTCACCCAACCATGCATCAAACACACCCAACATATAATTAGCATCTTTCAAATCTGAAGTTATGTGACCTAATTCTGATAAACCATCATCAGTTATTTGATCTTTTGTTTGTTTGAATGCATTGCATTTTTGCCAATCGATAAAATATTTTGTGGTTATAAAATTTTCATCATCATCGGTATTTGTTTTAACAGTTGCAGTATCAGCTGTTAAATGCTGAACATCACATTTAGTTATTTGAATATCGTTTATATGTCTCCACGTATCAGATGTGATGACTGCTTGTTCGCTATTTGGTAACAAGTTTATTGTTGATACATACAGTGTATCTGTTTTATATGTTGGCAAAATAGCACTTTGCACATCTGTTTCATTACAATGTGTGAATTTATATTCATCGGTACCAACTATTTTATCCACCAATAAAACACTATGATACCTAGAAATTAGCTTAACCCGTTTATTAAAATTATAATTATATGCACCAATTGTCATGATATTACTTCTCCACACAACACAACTATACTGGGTGAATATAAACTTCCATCACATCCCATTTTTATATTATATAATGTATTAGCATTCACATTCATTGTATATAAAAATGATATATTAGCATGACATTCAGAATCGCTTCTTTTTCTGGTTGATGCATATGCTGAAACTTTCATGTTTTGAACCTCACCACCATTTACATACAATCTACCGTAATACCCACCTTGATTTTCACCAACATATGTAACAAATGTACCTATAATTATTGCTGTAAGTTTTCCACTCGGTGGAAGTTGTGAACTATCCACCTTAAATGATAACGTTTCACCATAATTATTATATGCTATCACTAATGCATCTTTTGAATTATTAAATGAACTTGCATAATTCAAACACTCGTCTTTTAATTGTGCTGATTTTGCTTTAAAATATTCATAATTTGCAACCTTGTCATTAACAGCTGTTAATGTATCTTCATTGGCTCTTGGATGTTCAGCACTAACAGCTGTATCAAGCGTATGATTAACAATACCAGTATTACGAATTGTGAATTCATTATTGCTTATTTTATTGATTTGATTTGCAGTAAGAATATTTGTAATAGTTGCATCAGATACATCTACATTAATCTCATTATAATTACAATTAGTAAATCCAAATACTGTTTTAGTTGTATCAATTTTAAAATCTGTGCTAAGAACTACAGGAGTATTGAATTTGAATTTAAATGGTACTTCATATCCGTTACCATCATATAGTTTGTATACGCTATTTGATACGGGGTACAATGTTGAAACGTCAACATTTAAATGCACAACATTGTCATACGTGTTGCTTATATTGATATCGTTTATATGTATACCGTTTAAAATCATATCGATGGTCCATGTAATATTAATATATCAGAAAAACAACTGTCAAATCCTGTAACTTTCAGAATGTTTGTAAGTGGAAGACTGTTAGGTGGAATTGTGTGTATAAATGTTATTGGTATTCTACCACCACCCCCATAGTCTCTACTTACAGACATTTGAAAAAATTTTGACTGTAGTGTTGCATCATTCAAAATTAAACTAATATTGCCTCGATTTTCATATATTGAAACTACAACAGTAGTAATTATAACTGTGTAATGCTCTGGGTTTGATATAATAAACTCAATTTGGTTTTGTGTATCGTCTGCTTTATTATGATTGCAAATTAAAGGTTCAAAATCAGATTGAGTTTCATTAAAAATATCAACCACTTCACTGTAATAGCTTTTAAATTCTGGTTTTACTATTTTATTTGGAATAATACTTTTAGCTACAAATGTATCTGTATTTTGTTCAGTAATATTTTGATCACTAACTGATATACAATTCTTTGTATATATTTTATTAGCGGTAATATTTGTAATATTTGTGGTATCCTCACCATCATGTGTTAAAATTTTATCACATGTAATTTGATTACCACTAAGATTGATAGCATTTGTTGAAAATGAAAATGGCATAATAACACCATCACCATTGTATATAATTGGTGAGTTGTTTAATTTATCACCACTGTTATCAGCGAATAAGACACCATTATATGTATCTTTTATTCGCCGATATTCAAGTGAATTTAAAACATCTCGTTTTGCCATTTTAATATATTATATAATTTAAACGTGTTTTAAACCATCTAATATTTCAATATTTCGTTTAATTTGCATCAATTTATTGAATTGTTCTTTATTCAAAGGCAATTCAGAATTTTCTGATTCTTCTGATTCATCAAACCTACCTTCAACCATACGCACACCGCTATTGAATGTTTTCTTGAACAATCTTTCATATAATTCATTAGCAAATTCAGCTTTTATTATTTTTAATATCTTAACAATTACCACTCGTTTAGAAAATGACGCAACTGGCACCATATTGCCGTCATCATCAGGTTGCATGTCATATGCTGACATGTTAGCTAAAATTGCATTTATCTCTGGATTACCAGAATCTTCCATCAACTTAGTAAATTCAATATATTCTTTAATGGTTTGTTTTTGTTCAGGTGTTAGTTTTATATTTTCCACACCTTCATTTTCGGTAAAAATTTCCTGAACCGCTTCTAATAATTCTTGCATAACCTGATAAATCATAGCCATCATTGATCTACCTTTGCTGTCTTGAAAATATCTTTTATTTATATCTTCTGCTGCAATTCGACTAGCTGAGGATAATTCTTGTGCTTGTTGCTCAGAAAGACCATGTTTTGCTATATATTTACCTGGTGCATTAACATATAAATCTAAATCTTCTTGAAATTTTTCATTATCAAATTTACCTGCAAACTTTGCAAATGCAATAAAATCATCTGCCCATTCTTTTGAAATTATCGATATTGCAGCTTGTTTTATTTCATCTATTGCTGGAAAATTTGGATTTTCTTCAAATTTCTTATAAATTTTAGTATAAACTTTACTAAATTCTTCAATCGAACGCGGTGATGCTCCACCTTCCATTTGTTTACCTTCAAGATCAGTTTCTTGTACAAGGTACGGATTCGATTCAGAACCATCTGGTAATCTTTTAAATCCACTATTAACAAATGCTATAATAAGACTATCTATACCGACATTTTTTGCATATTCAGTCCATTCTTTGCTTGTAACAGTCATACCAAGCATTCTAGCACGTTGTCTTAATGCAATTGGAATTTCTGTATTACCAAATTTACTTCCAACATTACCAGCAGCAGCAATAGCCCATCCATCTGCAATTCTATTATCACCAATTTGTCTATCTAAGAATAATTGCATTAATGATTTTAATACATCTTCTGTACCTTGATTCATTTCATCAAAGAAGATCATACCAGCTGTTCCAGGAAATGTAGCATAATGCAACCATATCATAGGTCTATATTTAGTATATTCTAATGTATTCATAACATCAGGTATACCTGTAGCATCTTCTTTTGACAAAAGATTTGTGCGAATATCCATTAAAACATAATATTTTTTTCTTTCTGCTTCAGCTTCTGGTGTTCTTTGAACTAAAGCTTCACGTGTAGGTGCATCTAAATCATTCCACACAACATAAGTTCTACCCATTTTTTGAGCTTGTTTTTGAGCTAATTGTTTAATGGATACAGATTTAGAAACACCAGGCTCACCAGCAATAAAGAATGGTTTACCATCATCTATAGCATTTTGTGCTTGTCTTAATGTATCTGCTCTAGAAAAATAATATAATCCTTGACTTTCATCTTGTTTGATGGGTGAGTGAACAGTTTGATTTGCAAATAATGTTCTAGTATTATCTCGTTTAGCAGTTACAAATCTTCCTTCTAAAATTATATCTATTACTTTGTCAAAATATCTACTCATTTTGTATACAATTATTTAAATATTATCTGGTTTACCAAGTTCTGAACGCACAATCTGCAACTGATTATTGGCGTATCCTGTATTATTTTTTATTTTAATCATACCTTCATAATCACCATTATATGTTAATATAACAACATTTTTACAATTATTTTGTGTGTAAAATTTATCACCATTAACATATCCATCAGTCAAATATACTATACCGGTTGGTTTGTATTGTTTCTCCATAATATAATCATACACACAATTTATATTAGTACCACCACCACCAGTGAAACTAAACGTAGATGATTGTGATGCTAATGATTTACTATTTCTAACCAATATATCATTCATTACTTCTGCATCCCAATATATCACCCTCATATTTACTATTGGTGTAGAGCGTGATAATGATACAATTTCATTGATTGTGTCAGTCATTGGTTTGCCGCGCATTGAACCAGATACATCAATTGCAAATATTATATCTGAATTTATTAATTGTTTTTTTACAGATGGTGCAATTACTCTAGCTGCAGCTAATCGATTATTAATTCTTGCAAATGAACGAGTTTGAGTTACTTTACGCACCATGTCTCGCATAACGGCTTTCCATGATTGTATAGGTGCTCTGTGTTTATTTATGATATCTATTTGCTTATTACCAGCACCACTACCAGCAATTCGACCACCATTATTGCCTAATTGTTGTATAGTTTGTGCATTTCTAATAGCTTCAGCAATATCTTGCTCAGTTATCGGTGAATTGTTTGGTTTTGTACCATCCAGCGGGGTATATTTACCCGGTTTTACATCTTTACTATGTTCATCAAAATTACCATATTTGCCACTTTTACTGTTTTGTTTACCTTGATTATTATTTTGTTTTTGACCTTCACTATCGCTTGAATCATCTTGGTTGCTTTGTGAACTTTGATTCTCTTGACCGTTGCCCTGACCTTGACTCTGACTTTGACTTTGTGATTTATCATTATCATTATTTTGAGGTTGGTTATCAGTTGATGTATCGTTTTGCTCATCACTTAGATTACCAAGAGCATTTAGTACATGTTTTATAAAATCTGAATCTTCCATAAATTATTATTGTATTGCATTTATTAAATTATTACAATGTTCATATTGTTTTTGTGTTAATCTACCTTGTTTGAATAGCTTATCGACTACATATTTATAAGCACCTACATACATATGATATGCTTTTTCACCTGTGAATCTTGAAACATCTATACGTTTAATATCTGGTTGAGTATCATTTTCTGTAGTAAAGTCAAATTCATATATATAATGACCATTTTCATCTTCCTTTGCAATAATTCCGAATTCTGGCAATTTAAATCCTTCCTTCATTACATCCCTATTAATAATCAAGTCATATGCAAAATTACCAATTTTATGAATTAGTTGATATACTTTAATATCTTCATCACCAGCACCAGCTGATGTTGCTTTATCATATGCACTTCGATGTGCAGTAATAACCCGAGCTTGTGTTCTATCAATAAGGTGCATAGCTTCATGTACTAAAACACCTTTTAATAAAGAATCATCACCATCTTTAATTAATTCATTTTGAACAAATAATGGATTAAACCACAAATTACCACATGCATCAACTGCTAGTGTATCAATATCAAGTGTTGGTATTATTTTAAGTTGTTTTATAACCGTATAATATAGTGGCACTGTCTCACGTTGCAATTCATATATACAGTGTGAAATATATTTTTTTGTTTGTTCTATTATATTTGGATATTCTTCTAGAAATTTTTGAATTTTATCCAATTTATTTGAATCTGCACCTTCACAAACAATTTGATAAAATTGATTAAAAGTAAGTGTTTTTGTTTCAAATAAATCACTTATATCATCTTGTGATACGCCGAGTTGTGTAAATGGTTGTGATTGTTGTTGTTTTAATTGTGCTTTGATAGTCATATACTGTTGTTCATTATCAGCAATGATTTTATCTCGATCAGATAATAGTTCTGTAATATAATGGTAAATTTCATCATTAGTAAGAGTATCATCTAATAGTAAGAATTTTTGATATATATTATCTGTTAATTTAATTCCAACACATCGTATATATCCATCAATAGTTGAACAAGTTATTACATTATTTGAATCTTTTTCGAAAATAGAATACGATATTATTGCATCATCTGCTATACCATACTCAGGTGGTTCTTCACGATTACCAGCAAATGTTACTTCAATCCCAGAGTTATCATAATTGTCAAAATCACCAGTAGTCACATCAGCAATTCCTTCTACAAGTTTGAAAAATTCTTGTTTGGAAAAAATTTCAAATGGAGGCTGCCAATCATTAAGACACAACACATAATCATACGAAAACTCAGGTGATTTTACCCAGAGTATAAATTGTCTATCTTCAAATGTTAGATGATCAAAATAATCAGTCATTATAATTATTTATTCAAAAAGGTCACGAAGGTCTTGAGCATTAACACCATCTACAGGGCAATTTTCAATATTATATCCAACTTCATCACCAACCAGATTGTCTTTGTACCACTTAGTTGTTTTAACATACTGTATTATTTTTGATATGCTGTCTCTTAAATTATTAAACATTGGTGTGTGTAATTCTCGTTCAATTTCATCAAATATATTGTTTAACTTTTGTATTTGTATATTAAATCGAATAAATTTTGCAATATATTCATGGTATTGCGGGTTCATAATAACATTTTTAAATGCACAAATTAAAGTGCTATTTTGTGATTTTAATGACACGCTGTTGTGATATAATCCATATGTTTGTGGTGCATTAACTGCATAACGTGAATGAGCATACTTTTGGCTAAAATCGGATATCGCTTGCCATTGTTCATCTGAAAAGTATTTGCAATTGCGAGGATGTTTATATATACAATGTATTAATATTTCAGCTTGATTTAATTGTAAGGAATCAATTAATTCCGGATATTTTTCAAATATACACACAACACTAAATTTGTTGTCTGTTTTTAATAATATTTCAATCAAATGTTTAAGTTTATTAAAATTATCAGTTACTTTTAAAAATACTGCGCAATTTTCTACTTGTTTTGGAGTAAGTTTGTTCCAATCATATGAATTCCATTCTTCGATAGAACCCTCTAACAGCGTTTTTAGTTCAGATGATAGTTTTTTCACATATTAATTTTAGTGTTTAACTAGATATCAAACAAGTCTTTTATATCATCTGCTGTAACACTATCAGGTGCTTGTGTTTGATAATAATGTTTCTCAATAGGTTCAAATACAAATTTTTTAAATTTAGGAAGATTTTCACGTTCTACAAACACACCCCGTACAAATACATATTCATTTATTACCTCTAGTAATTTTAATATATAATTTTGTCCAAGATATTTACACACCGATTCAACTGTTTTCTTACACAAATATTCACAATGCTTCTCTGAAATATCATCACTATCACATATGTTAGTAAATGTAGTAAGTAAAAAATTCACCATATTATCTGGTGATTCCGTAAAACAACTTTGTAAAAATGTAAAATCACTTTTATCTCCATAAGTACTGAGTTGACAACTTATAAGAGTACTGCTAACACCCATTAATAAATTATGAACAATATACCCATCAATATATAATGGCGGATGCAATTGTGTCATGGCATAACATATTTGGTTATAAAACTTCCCTCGTGTATCTGCATCAGCTTGCTGTTTATCATCTATATTGATAGCTTTAAAAAATTGTCCTAATGTTATCTTATGATTGTTAAAAAGCTCTATATAATGTTCCCACTTTTTAGTAAGTGGCGTATATAATTCTTGTGATACAAACTTCATATATCAAATAAATCCTTTATATCATCTGCTGTAATACCACTTACAGCTAATGCTTTTTGTGCATATGGATACAACACCTGTAACATTTCTATACCATATTCTTCAGCATAATGTGTTTCCAGTATACTGTATATATTAATGATACACTGCTTACCGATATCTGTTCGTAATAGTTGATTGCAAATATATTCAACCAAATCATCATGATTTTTATTAAGTAACTCAAACACTATACCTGCTAACACATCTGTTTGTGTGGATGATAATCTAGTATTTATAATATCACTGTCAATAAAAACTTGTTCGTTTTCTGCACAGGTGTATACGATAAAATCTTTTAATCGATAATAATTAAATGAATATGGTACTTGTGTATCATCATAAGACATAAATTCTAATAAAGGCTTGTTAATAAATATTATCGGGTACAGTTCACAAATAATACTCGATAACATCTCACCAATATTAGCCATTAGTTGGAGGCTATCATTAATGTTTGATCGCAATATAGATATTTGGTTGAGAATTTCATCTAGAAATTCTTTTGAAAATCTATGAGTGTGATTAAACTTGTTTATATATTGTGTAAAATTTTTTGAATAGTCTATCATAAATCGAATAAATCCTTTATATCATCCGCTGTAATATTACCTGTAGCTAGTGCTTTTTGTGCATATGGAAAAATTACATTTGCAGTTATATCACTATTTTTTGATATTGAGTAGTTATACAAATCTATGATATTTTGTTTACCAATATCTGTTTGTAATAGTTGATTACAAATATATTCAACCATTTTCACTGATTTACTATAAATCAATATATTATAAATTACTTCATTCAATCCGAACAAGTGTGCTTGTGTTAGCTGGTTATGTAGCAATTCTTTATCTATAAATAATTGGTTTTTATCAATACATTCTTCTACCATGAACACCCTTACACCATCATAAAGTATCGGTGATGTTTGTGATGTTTTAGCAAAAAATTCCAACAAAGGCATGTTGATATATAATGGTGATGTTAATCTATTAGTAATATATGTTATAAGATGAGCAACCGTAGTAGCTGGAGGGTGATTTCTCATCACTATATCTCCTGAATATATTTTTTCCGCATAATCAAATATTTTATCCAAAAATTCTTTTGAGAATCTATGCGTGTGATTGAATTCTTCTATATATTATTTAAATGAAACACTCATATATCGAATAAGTCTTTTATATCATCTGCTGTTACATTATCATCTGTTAGTTTTGATTATAAAATGTAGATTCTAAATCTTTAATTATTCTTTCACATCCTTTAATTATATATTGTTGTTGTGGGGTTTGTTTCATTGCTTTTTGTGCACCTGCATATAATTCATCCACATGTTTCATATTTTTACAAATCACAGCAAAAAGACAACCCATATAGATGGTCTAAGTCCCGGTTCAAAAATTCACTTAGATAGTAAGCCATCGGTCCATTATTAAGAAGAATAGGGCTTACAGTATCGGTTGCAAAGTGTATCATATCAGTATGGTCACTAAAATATTTTAATATACGCGTGTCGCGAGGATTTTTTTCATATATCGACATTATATGCCACATCATATAAACAAACACTGTGATATTGTCAAATATAAATGGTGGTTTTAATAATACACATATCTCCGGTACACCTAGAATAAAATTTTTTATATTTCCTTCAACTTTATGGTTAGAATTGAAAGATTTGAACATATCTGCATTTGCTTCATTAATTAATTTGAGTATATAGTTATATGTTTGTTTGTTGTATTTGTATAATTTTGTTAATGCAGATGTAGTGAATAAAAATTGAATAATTTTATGGTATCATATTTTAAAAATTGTTCAATATTACCAACTAAGTTTAAATTACCGCTGTATTTAGAACAGTTATAAAGAAATGTAAAAAATACATCCGATGTTTCGAATTTCAAAGGACCACTAAACCAGTTACTAAGCAAATATGGACATGTTTTGAGTATAGATAATATATTGCTATTAATAACATGTGTTTCATCAAATTTTTGAATAATTCGCATGAAACACCCCTTTTGAACCAGCATATCAAAAACACCCACACAAGTATTGATATCAGACGATATACAGCAAAGTCTAAATATTTGTAATGCATAAGATTTATTCTTCACTACATCTAACCAGACTCCATCTTGTAAGTGCTGTTTTAAAAATTCAACACGTTTGCTTGGTTTGAGTGATTTTAATTGATTAATAAAATCTTTTACATTCATGCATTAATAATAAATATTTATAGTAAAAAGATATGCCAAGCAAAACAAAAAAGCAACAGAGTTGCTTTGGAATGATTCACAGTGCTAATAAGAACCACAAACGACTGAAAGGCAAAGCAGGAAAAGCTCAAAGAACAATGACCGATAAACAAATTAAACATTTTACTAAATTAGAAGAAAATGCATTGATGTATGAAAATTATATTAACAGTAATAGCAAACAACCGATTTGCGCAATTGATTTTAGTGTAACTGCATTTGATGGTGTATCAATTAATGGTATAGATAGTCTTGATACTAATCTTGATACAATTGTAAGTGGATATTGTCAAGTAAAATATAATTTATATCGAGATAAATATTATTCACGTAGTTTTTATTATGTTATATATGAGTTTACTCCAGAAGCATATGAAGAATTTAAAAAATATGTAAAAGAGTTAACTAAAACAGATTTCGATGAATTTGAATTTTCAAAAAATAGATTGGTTAAACTATTAAAATATGAATTTCCAAAAGAATCAAGACCAATGGTAAATTATATAGAATATGGTAAATTACCAGAAGGTATAACAGACGATGATATAGATGATTTGTTTAGTTGAGATAAGATATTAAAGAACGCGGGCAATACCCGATAAAGGGATTTTTGCTCGCGCAATTTTTTGTTTCGATGGAGAGAGGAATTGAAGTAGGTTGACAAGAATAATATCCGATAGAAGATAAGCTTAGCTAGATTGAATTGGCAAGAATAATACCCGACAGGGGTTAGAGCATATTAGAGTAGATTAGAAGGGGCAATACCCGGTA
>OGOZ01000654.1_pt1 | contig 22556 bp, 20 predicted proteins | sample 1552801 | NCBI WGS metagenome assembly OGOZ01 (sample SAMEA2580196, study PRJEB22360) | human gut metagenome | biome: human gut; feature: human-associated habitat; material: faeces | place: Denmark | collected 2008/2010 | reverse complement strand
CGGTAAGAATGCTAAGAGTGAGAAGATCGCCACAACTGTTTACACCGTAATCTCTCTGATATTCATATTCCTCGGCACTCTGGCCTCCAACGATCTGGTTTGGGAACTGAGCGATATGTTCAATCAGCTGATGGTTATCCCCAACGTTATCGGTCTTATAGCGTGCGGCGGTCTGGTTGTTTCCCTGACGCACTTCAACAAGAAGAAGGACCAGATAAAGGTTATAGAATAATATTTCCTTATAGAATAGAATGAGTGAAGAACGGCGCGGCTTCGGCAGCGCCGTTTCTTTATATCCAAAACATACCCCAAACGTAAAAATGACATTTGCATGCCTTTATATCCCTTAACAGGAACTAAACATCATACAAAAAGCAAAAGAAATTTATTTTATTGTTTTCGAAAAAATACAAAGAAAGTTACGGAAACGCAAAACTGAATATTGGCTGAAATTATGATAAATATGGCGTAATTGTGTTAAATTATTTATATTTACATGTCTTTATAATGCATCATAAATTTTTTAATCTATTTTTTCAATCGTAAAAACCATTGAGAAGATGGTTTTTATTTAGTAAACTGATGATAATCCGAGCAAAAAGAATAGGGGTGTTCTTATCTGTCTTGGTAAATCATTAGGAGGAATATCACAAACATGAACGACATTCTACTCCCCATTGTGCAGACGATCAATGCGTATCTGTCTGACTACATACTTGTAGTGCTGCTTTTAGGCTGCGGTCTGTACTTCTCTATCCGCACCAAGTTCGTGCAGGTTCGCTGCTTCGGCGAAGGCATGAAGAACGTGTTCGGCAAGCTGTCCCTCAAGGGCGGCAAGCAGGGCGGCGGCATGAGCTCTTTCCAGGCTCTGGCAACCGCAATCGCGGCTCAGGTTGGTACCGGTAACATAGTCGGTGCCAGCGGCGCCATCCTCGTAGGCGGCCCCGGCGCAATATTCTGGATGTGGATAATTGCCTTCCTTGGCATGGCCACCATCTATGCTGAAGCTGTTCTGGCACAGAAGACCCGTATTGTTAAGGAAAACGGTGAAGTACACGGCGGTCCCGTTTACTACATCCGCACTGCCTTCAAGGGCACCTTAGGTAAAATACTGGCCGGCTTCTTCGCCATCGCCATCATACTTGCCCTTGGTTTCTTCGGCTGCATGGTTCAGTCCAACTCCATCGGTTCCACTGCTCAGACTGCCTTTGGCATTCCTTCCTGGATAATAGGTATAGTGCTGGTCGTTGTTGCGGGCTTCATATTCCTTGGTGGTATGGATCGTCTTGCTTCCGTTACCGAAAAGGTTGTTCCCGTAATGGCTGCGTTCTATCTCCTTGGCGGTCTGATAATACTGTTTGCCAACATCACTAAGGTTCCCGAAGCTTTCGGCCTTATATTCAAGTATGCCTTTGCTCCCCAGGCTATCATCGGCGGCGCGTTTGGTGCGGCCATAAAGAAGGCGGTTTCTCAGGGCGCAAAGCGTGGTCTGTTCTCCAACGAAGCCGGTATGGGTTCCACCCCTCATGCGCATGCGCAGGCTAATGTTAAGGATCCGCATGAGCAGGGTACCGTTGCCATGATCGGCGTGTTCATCGATACTTTCGTTGTTCTGACCATCACTGCTCTGACCGCTGTTATCACCCTTTACACCAAGGGCGGCATACTGGCGGATGGCACCATACCCGAAGCTATCAACAAAACCAACCTTGCACAGACTGCTTTCGGCACTCTGCTTGGTGAAGCCGGCGGTAACATCTTCATAGCCATAGCGCTGTTCTTCTTCGCGTTCTCCACCGTTCTCGGCTGGAATATGTTCGGCAAGATCAACGTGGCTTACCTCTTCGGTAAGAATGCTAAGAGTGAGAAGATCGCCACAACCGTTTACAACGTGATCTCTCTGGCGTTCATATTCCTCGGCACCCTTGCTTCCAATGATCTGGTTTGGGAACTGAGCGATATGTTCAATCAGCTTATGGTTCTGCCCAACGTTATTGCGCTGATAGCCTGTGGCGGCATAGTTGTTTCTTTGACCCACTTTGGCAAGAAGAACAAGGAGATAAAGGTAGTAGAGTAATCCTAAATCTTACTCATATAGTTCCTTTTGCACTTAACAGTACAAACAAAGACCCGATCGCTCGGGTCTTTGTTTGTAGATGATTATTATTTTTCGGGCGCATCAAGACCGACTATGCGGCCTTGTGCCAGCTTTGCCGATGGTTTTTCACGCAGCGCATATTCTTCCATCAAATCCCGCATTGCAGCTACGGCTGCATCTACCTGCTTTCTGAACTCATTAGCACTGAGCCGCGCCGCGCCGTTGCCGGCAATGATTATTTGCTCCATTCGGTCCGAGGTTGCAACTTCCACTCGGTAGTTCCTGCTCAGTTCGTGCGTGGCTTTTTCAATGTATGTATCGGCCGTTTCGGCCTCTTTAGTATATACCACGGTTATGTTATTCACCTTTTCTATGCTGCCGACATGCCCTTTTATGCGGTATGCATCGAATACAAGTATCAATTCGCATTGCCTTACGCCTTTATAGTTGCACATCAAGTTTATCAGCTTACTTCGTGCCAAGTCCATGTTATCCTTTGCAATGGCGGAAAGGTCGTCCCATGCGAATATTATGTTGTATCCGTCTACCAATAGATAGTCCGGCCCGGTGGGGAAGGGACAAAGTTCGGCTGTGCTTTGGGATTGCTTAGCCGAAGTCCTACGGAATGCGGCAAGCGGGTCGTTCTTTATCGGGCCGTATGTACGCTCGTATATTCTGATAAGCTCCGCTTCGTCCGCACGGGATAGCGGGCGATATGTCGGTATATCAGATATGGTGTAAGGCTTGGCTTGCGGCCGTAGTGCACGCTCCAGGTGCATATTGTCAAATACTTTGTCCCATTTTACGGTATGGCCAGCGCCGTGGCTGCAAAACACGGAATCGGCCGTGTTGAATGTATCTGCTTCGACATCATAGCCAATTTGGCTTATTACTTTCGCGCTGTTATGGCATTCCCGATATTCGCTGCCGATAAGACTGAGCTTGCCCATGCCGCGGGTATACAGCGCAAGCTGGGAAGAATAGCCCTGCATGGCAGAAACGGGCGCAAAACCACGTATGGTGGCGGATGACTCGCCTTGCTCGGGTGCGCTGAAATCGGCGCACATAAGCTGCATATCGTTCAGTGCGCGGCCTATATATTCGGCGGGTATAGTAAGGCTGAATTCGTACCACGGCTCAAGCAGTACATTTTCCGCCTGCATAAGTCCCTGCCTTACGGCGCGATATGTGGCCTGCCTAAAGTCCCCGCCTTCGGTATGTTTAATATGCGAGCGTCCAGAGACAAGGGTTATTTTCATATCAGTTATAGGTGAACCGGTGAGTACGCCAATATGTGTTTTTTCCATAAGGTGCGTAAGTATAAGCCGCTGCCAATTCTTATCCAGCTTATCTTCAGGACATTTTGACGCAAAAACAAGCCCGCTGCCGCGCTTGAGCGGTTCTAATATCAAATGCACTTCTGCATAATGCCGAAGCGGTTCATAATGGCCAACGCCTTCAACCTTGTTTGCAATGGTTTCCTTATAGAGTATGCCGCCCTGGCTGAAGGATATATCCATATTGAAACGGCTCTTCATAAGGCTTTGCAGCACTTCAAGCTGTATTTCGCCCATAAGGCGAACGTGTATCTCCTTTAGCCGTTCGTCCCATATTATGTGCAGTTCGGGGTCCTCGTCCTCAAGCCTTTTTAATGCGGCAAGTGCTTTTGCGGCGTCAAGTCCATTGCCAAGCTGGACGCTGTATGTGAGCACAGGTTCAAGCATAGGCTTTGGTGCGGGCGGCTCTATGCCCAGCCCGTCGCCCGGTTTTGCACGTGTAAGCCCACATACGGCGCATACGCTGCCGGCAAATGCTTCATCAACGGTTCTGAACTTTGCGCCGGAATATATCCTGAGTTGGTCGGCTTTTTCATTCCATGTTTTGCTGCCGTCTGTGCCCGAAAGAATTGATTTTACCTTCAGGCTTCCGGATGTAACTTTAATAAATGTAAGCCGCGCGCCCTGAGCATCGGTTGCTATTTTGAATACTTTCGCGCCGAATTTGGCGTTTCCGGTTATAGGTAAAGTATAGCGTGCTATACAATCAAGGAATCCGTCTACACCGCTCAGCTTTAGCGCGGAACCGAAGCAGCAGGGGAACACAAGGTGGCTTTTTACGGCGGATGCGGTCTTCTCATCGCTTATAATGCCTTCGGCCAGATACTCGTTCAGCATGTCCTCGGAACAGGTGGCTAACTCCTCGTAAAAATCATTTATTGGCCTATCGGCTGAAAAATCAATGAAGCCTGCCGAAAGCTTAGTTAATTCAGCTAAAATTTCAGAGCGGGACTTTGATGAGATATCGGTTTTGTTCACGAATACAAATGTAGGCACGCCTGCGCGTTTCAGCAGGCGAAAAAGCGTTTCCGTATGGCTCTGAACCCCGTCGGGTGCGCTTATAACCAGTATGGCATAATCCATTGCGCCGAGCGCACGTTCGGTTTCGGCAGAAAAGTCAACATGACCGGGAGTATCAAGCAACGTAAAAGTGCAACCGGAATAGTTAAGTTCCGCTTGCTTGGAAAAAATGGTTATACCGCGCTGCTTTTCAAGCGCGTGTGTATCTAAAAAGGCATTGCCGTGGTCCACGCGGCCAAGCTTTCTAAGCGTGCCGCTTGCATAAAGCATGGCTTCGCTGAGGGTCGTTTTGCCGGAGTCCACATGGGCCAAAATGCCTATGGTCAGTCGTTTCATTGCGCATCCCAATCAACATATAATATCCATATTATACATAGCCGCAACTATTTATTGCAAGACACCTTGATAAAAATAAGGAGAGGGAATATAATATGGGCTCGTGAGTTATGCAGGAATTGCTGCATATGAATAATGCTGTGGGGTGGGATAAAATTATGAATAACGATCTTACCGTCGGAAAGAGCGAAAAGGTACTGTGGAGGTTTTGCCTGCCGCTGTTTGGCAGCATAATATTCCAGCAGCTTTATAATATTGCAGACAGCCTTGTTGCGGGCAAGTTCATAGGCGAAAATGCGCTTGCAGCCGTTGGCAACAGCTATGAAATAACGCTTATATTCATCGCGTTTGCGTTCGGCTGTAATATTGGCGGATCGGTGGTCGTAGCGCAGTTCTTCGGCGCAAAGCGCATGAAGGACATGAAAACGGCTGTTTCTACCACGTTTATTGCCAGCGGAGTGCTGTGCGCTGTGCTTATGGTGGCAGGGCTGCCGCTTGATGAAAAGATGCTGCTGCTTATCAATACTCCTGCCGAGGTAATGGCTGATTCGGCGCTGTATCTCCGCATATACATTTTCGGACTTCCGTTTGTGTTCTTCTATAATGTTGCAACGGGCATATTCTCCGCGCTTGGCGATTCCAAAACGCCGTTCTACTTCCTTGCGGCATCGTCGCTCAGCAACATTGGTGCGGACATATTGTTCGTTACGGCGTTTAAGATGGGCGTAGCCGGCGTTGCATGGGCAACTTTCATATGCCAGGGCGTTAGTTGCATATTGGCGCTGGTATTTGTTTTTGCAAGGCTGAAAACAGTTGAAACGGAGGAACGCGCGCCGCTGTTCTCCGGTGAAATACTGGGCAAAATAGCCAGAATAGCAATACCGAGCGTTCTGCAGCAAAGCTTTATTTCGGTGGGCAACATAATAATTCAGGGCGTTATAAACACATTCGGTACTGCCGTTATGGCGGGATATTCATCCGGCGTTAAGCTGAACAATCTTGTTATAACATCATTCACAACGCTTGGCAACGGCGTATCCAACTTCACGGCGCAAAACATAGGCGCAGGCAAATGCGATAGGGTAAAGAGCGGATACTGGGCCGGAACAAAGATGGTATGGATGCTGTCAGTTCCGCTGATTGCGCTGTATTTCTTCTTTGGGGATAAGCTTTCGATGCTGTTCCTGGAGAATCCGACAGAGCTTGCGCTGAAAACATCCGTAACATATCTCCGCATTCTTGCGCCGTTCTATATTGTGGTATCTGCAAAACTTGTTGCGGATGGTGTGCTGCGCGGCTCGGGACGGATGAAGCAGTTTATGGCGTCAACGTTTACTGACCTTTTGCTCAGAGTAGCGCTTGCAGTAGTATTGTCCGGCACGGCGCTCGGTTCTACCGGAATATGGCTTGCTTGGCCAATAGGCTGGTGCGTTGCTACGGCTATATCCATATACTTCTGCCGCCGGGGCATAAAGAGTGCCGGCGTTTGACATATGCGCCGCATAATGATACAATAAATATGAACATGAATATGTTCCGTGTCTGATCGGTAATCGATCGGTTAAAAGGGAAGCAGGTTAAAAGCCTGCGCGGTCCCGCCGCTGTATGCGCGAGCGATGCTTCAATATGCCACTGTTTATTACGGGAAGGCGAAGCAAAGCAATGATGCGCGAGCCAGAAGACCTGCACGGAGCAAGCTTCTCCACGCGGATTTGGACACGGAAGCAGCATTAGGATAGCTTTTTATCTATGCCGTTGGAGAATTTTCCGGCGGCATTTTTATTACGGAGGTTTTAATATGAACATAAACTGGTTTCAGGATCCTGACCATTTGGTATATATAAATGCGGAGAAAAGCCTTGGCGAGCTTGAAAAGCGACTGAAACTGCCGGGCCTTTGCGAGGCTGCAAATGCCCTGCATGCAGATCCGAACGACGTTGGATACACATTAAAAGGCCCTAAGCGCACCTGCGGCAGACTATTTATACCCGACCTTACATTCAAGCGCCATATTGAAATGGGCGAAAACATATTCCTGTTCCTTGGGGAGATGACGGAGTGCTACGTTATATTCTTCCCGATGGATCCGGCGGTAAAAGCATAAGCGCCGCCTAAACATAATTTGCTCCCGATGAGTCCCCTATATGCTTCTTGATTTAATTCAAGGGCATATAGGGGAGTCTTGATTTGACAGATCACATAATTGAGTATATAATAACGATTGTTACACAATTGGGCGATATTAGCTATACGAAGAGCAACATAATAGGAGATGATAGACCATGCCGCCTAAGACCAAGTTTTCAAGGGAAGATATTGTTAACGCAGCATTTGAACTGACGCGGGAAAAAGGAATAGAGAAAATCACAGCACGCGATATAGCTGAAACGGGATGCATGTCTACCCGGCCTATGTTCAATTATTTTTATTCGATAGACAAGCTTCGCGGCGCCGTGCTTGAAATCGCGAAGGAACTGTTTGATGAATACATAGAGGACGGGTTGAAGTATTCAGTGCCGTTTCTTGGGTTCATGTCAGAATACATTCAGTTTGCTAAGGACGAGCCGATGCTTTATAAGGCGCTGTTCATTTCAAAGGTAGACGAGAAAAAACCGAGCACGATAGCGGCGATGGAGCAATCGAAAGCTGCGCTGAGAAAATCGCTGATGCGCACATATAAGATGGATGCCGATACGGCGGATTGCTACTTTAGGGACATGTGGCTTGTCGTGAACAGCTTGGCTACGCTTATAGTTACGGATTCGAACCCATATGCGGATTGGCAGATAAACGCTATTCTTACAGAGTTCAGCCTAAGTTTGTGCATGGCAGCTAAGAACATAAAGGGCTTCGCAAACGGTAATTACGACCGCGATGCTATATTGAGCGAGCTTGTAGCGCGCAAGCATATGGCCAACGCAAGGGCGGAGATAAAAGCAAAGCGTACGAAAATAAACGATATACCGGCAATAATAGCAGGCGAGCCAAGCGACAAGGCGTTTTTGTATATACATGGCAAGATGGGCTATAAGGAAGAAGCGTATTATTTTGCGCAATACGCCTGCCCACAGGGCTATCAGGTTATAGCGATAGACCTGCCGGAGCATGGTGATCGGAAAAACAGCAAGGAAAAGCTGCTTCCGTGGATGGCTGCGCCTGAGATAAAAAGGACATACGAGCTGCTTTCGGAAAGATATAGCTCAATCAGCGTTTGCGCTGTGAGCATAGGCGCATGGTTCAGCATGCTTGCGCTGCAGGATAAGAAGATAGATAAGGCAATGTTCATATCGCCTATTGTAGACATGGAAAAGCTGATATGTACAATGATGGAATGGGCTGGGGTCACAGAAGAGGAACTTGCTGAGCGCATAAAGATACCAACTGATTTCGGCGAAACGCTCAACTGGAACTATCTTAGCTGGGTGCGAAAAAATCCATACAAATGGGATAAACCGACGGATATTATATACGGCGGCAAAGACAACATGACACCGAGAGAGACAATAGAAAGATTTTCGAAATCCTGTGCAACAACGCTTACAGTAATGGAAAAAGGAGAGCATTGGTTCCATACTCCGGAGCAGATGAAGGTGCTTAATCGTTGGATGAAGGCCAATGTGCAGGAATAAGTAAACATCGCCCGGACTTTGTTGACCAAAGACCGGGTTATATGTATAATAAACGCAACTGCCGTTGCGCAACACTGCTGAAGCATTAAGGAGACGCATTATGCCGCCAAAGTTTATGTTCACGAAAGAACAGCTGATAGAGGCATCATTGAATATAATACGGCGCGGAGGACCGCAGAGCCTTACGGCAAGGTCGCTAGCGGGAGAGCTCGGCTGCTCGGTAAAGCCTATATTTGGCCTGTTCAAGAACATGGAGGAGGTCCGGCTGGAAACCATAAAGGCGGCGGATGGGATATACCGCGGATACATAGGCGCCGCATCGCATGCCGAAGAAAAGCCGTATAAGGCCATGGGCATGGCATACATACGCTTCGCTACCGAAGAAAAGGAGCTGTTCAAGCTGCTTTTTATGCGGGACAGATCGGCCGAAAACATAAATGATGACAGCGGCAAGGATGTTACGGAGGCAATAGTTAGGCTTATATCCAAAAATACGGGCCTTAACGAGAAATCAGCATATATGCTGCACCTTGAAACATGGCTTTATGTTCACGGCATAGCAACCATGATAGCAACGAACTATCTTGAATGGGACGGCGAGTTTGTGAGCAATGCGCTGACGGATTGCTATACCGGCCTGCTGCACAGGTTCAAAACGAAAGCTTTGGACGTCATTTCATAAGCTTTTGCGCAAGTATACCCGCGCCAATAAGTCCCGCGCTGTTGCCAAAGCGGGCACTGCGTATATTTACGTCAAAACCTGGCGCTGTCAATTCGCTTACCTTTGAAGTGACCATATTGAATACGTCTTTATTTTCCATTATGCCGCCGCCTATTATCATGCAGGCGGGGTTAAATATATGTATAAGCGAAGCCAAGCCTTCGGCTACCTGTTTAGCCCAGCCGTCAACAAGGGCATATACATCGCTGCGATTAAGCCGAGCGGTTATCGCGCGTCCGTCGTAAAGAGAAGCATCCATTGACTTCGCCTGTTCAACCAAACGGGTAACGCTTGCAATGTTTTCATAGTATTCGCCGTTCATGTATATCATGCCAAATTCACCGGCAGACCAGTTTGTTCCATGATATATCGCGCCGCCGCGAACTATCGCGCCGCCTACGCATGTGCCGTAAGTAAGGCAGAGCACATCCGCTGTGACATCGGCGCTAAGTGCGTTTGATTCAGCAATGGCCATGCAGTTAGCATCGTTTTCTACGGCTATTGGTACGCCGAACGAGCTGAATTCGGTTTTCAGATTCTTACCAGTATAGCCGGGGATAAGGTGAGGCGGATCGTATATTATTTCGCCGGTGTCGCAGTTAACCTGCCCGCGGGTACATATGCCGATCGCATCAATATTGGTAATGCTTCCACATGCATTGCGTATACGTTCAATCAATGTATCCGCACCATCTTGTCCGCAGGTGGGGAAGGAGGACACATCCTTCAGAACACCATCTTCATATATACCATGCTTTACGAATGTTCCGCCTATGTCAAATACCGCAGCTTTCATTTACAGCTAACCTTAACCTTTCTTTTTATGCACACAGTATACCATATGAAAGAAGAAAATCACACCCTGTTATAAAATTGGTAGCAAAAGAGTTTGCACGCTATATTGACAATATCAAACGAGCGTGATATGCTTTGTACAACTTAATTAACATGGTGTTAATAAACGCGGAACGCGCGATGCACCACATTATAGGCGAATTTAAAGTTTTGCGGGATTCTCGCAGAAATATTATAAAACAGAGAGGAAAACCAAGATGAAGAAGATTCTTGCTATCGTGCTTTGCCTGGTGATGGTCCTCGGCGTAGTTGGCTGCCAGTCCAATACTCCCGCCGATACCGATGAACCCAAGCAGACAAACGATAACAACACACCCGCTAACACCGATGCTCCTCAGACATCCGGTGAGCCGGCAGAGGAAAGCCCCTATGTAGAGGACGCTACCTTCCGCTATCTGTATCCTTCGGAGATCTCTACGCTGAACTATCTGGCGACGAGCTCCACCGTAGACTTCAAGCCCGCGTCCAACTTTGTTGACACGCTGATAGAGTATGACCAGTATGGCGTTGTGAAGCCCTGCCTTGCGACCAGCTGGGAAACCTCTGACGACGGTCTCGTTTGGACATTCCATCTGCGCGAAGGCGTGAAGTGGTATGACTGCGAACTGAACGAATATGCCGACGTTACCGCCGACGACTTCGTTTTCGGCGCCGAGTGGATACTGACCCCCGCCAACGAATCCGACAACGTGGATACCCTTGCAAACGTTATAGTGAACGCCAAGGAATACTTTGACGGCACCGTGACCGACTTTGCAGAGGTTGGCGTAAAGGCCCTTGACGAGCATACCCTCCAGTACACACTGAAGGACACTTGCCCGTACTTCCTATCCATGATGACCTATGTTGCCTTCATGCCCGCCAACAGGCAGTTCGTTGAAGAGTGCGGCGAATACTACGGCACTTCCAACGACACCCTGCTTTACAACGGCGCATACTACTGCACCAGCTGGGAACCCCAGAACGAACTGGTGATGGAGCGCAACGACAATTATTGGGATGCCGAGAACGTATCTATAAAGACCGTTTACGGCAAGTACAACGCCGAAGCCGAAGCACTTGCGCCTGAAATGTATCTGCGCGGCGAGATCGACGAAGCCACTATCCCCGTAGAAATACTGGACAGCTGGATGAACGATCCCGAAAAGCAGAACATCGTCCGCCCGAACCGTCCCACTTACGATGCAATGTGGTGGTTCTTCGATTTCGATCCCCATATGGACGAAACCTATGACAACGATGCGTTTAAGACCGCCGTTAACAACCGCGCCTTCCGTCTTTCCATTGTTTATGGTATAGACCGCGTTAAGGCCATGAGCTGCTACGATCCTTACAGCCCGGAAGAATACCTGATGAACACCATCACTCCTCCGAACTTCGTTGCAGTAGACGGTAAGGATTACACCATGACCGGCGAACTTGAGGCCGTTACCGAACAGAACTGGTTCCAGCCCGAAACCGCTCTCCAGTACAAGGAACAGGCCATGGCAGAACTGAGCGCGCAGGGCATGACCTTCCCGCTCGTGTTCCCGTATTACTATCGCGTAGACCAGGCTAACCAGGATCTGGTTGCCCAGGTAATCGAGCAGCAGCTCGAAGAGCTCCTTGGTAAGGACTATATCGACATCGTTCCCGTTGCCGGTCCTGCCAACAACTACAACTCCGAAGTCCGTAACGCCGGCAAGTATGGCCTTATGGAAGAAGGTTGGGGTCCTGACTTTGCGGATCCTGTGACCTATGCCGATCCTTGGGGTCTCAGCTGGAGCTACAACAACCGTTCCATGTGCACTCAGGAAGAGTACCTGACCGGTTATGTTTACACTCAGGAAGACTATGACAACGGCGTTATAGACGATGCCGACTATGTTGGCGCACAGCAGCAGATATATGACAAGATGGTTCAGGAAGCTACCGCCGAGAAGGTAGACCTGGCCAAGCGTTATGAACTGTTTGCCAAGGCCGAAGCGTGGCTGATAAACGAAGGTATCGTTATACCGTTCCGCGTATTCTCCAACGGCTACGTTGCCAGCAAGCTGACCGTGTTTGACGGCGAATATTCCTCCTTCGGCGTGTCCATCTGGCGCTACAAGGGCAAGCATGTCCTCAAGGAAGCCATGAGACTGACCGATTATCAGGAACAGTTTGCACAGTGGAAGCTTGACCGCGAGGCTGCTCTTGCCGCGGCAGAATAAGACCGAATCATAAACCATATCGCGGGGGCGTGGGGTGTTTTCGCCTCATGCCTCCCGCTGCTTTACGCCATTCTTAGAAAGGAGCCGCTGCTTGCTCACCTTAGCGGCACGCGGATGATGCCCCATGTTGGAATATATCCTCAAGCGCACGGCGGGCGCGATAATATCGCTGTTCGTCGTAATAACGCTGATATTCGTATTGCTGCGCCTTATGCCGATGGAAGGCTACTTCGGTGCGGAGTACGATAAGCTTAGCGAAGAAGTTCGCGCAAGTATGCTGGCAGAAAAAGGGCTGGATCAGCCGATATATGTCCAGCTGTTCAATTTCTATAAAAGCCTGTTTCAGGGCGACCTTGGTAAATCCTGGATATATCGCCCGAATTACCCCATAGTAAAAATACTAGAAAAGAAAATACCTTATTCGCTTAAAATAGGTGTTATATCAATGATATTCTCGCTTATAGTAGGCATACCTCTCGGCGCCGTGATGGCGCGTTTCAAAGGAAAATTTGCGGATAAGCTCGGCACGGCGTTCATTGCCATTGTCGAGGCGCTCCCTACGGCTGTGTTGATGCTGTTTTTGCAGCTGTTTTTTTCAAGCTGGTTCAATCTATCGCTGCTGTTTGACAAAAACAACTATGCCACATGGGTGCTGCCGATATTCTCCATATCGCTGCTGAGCATATGCTCATACGCGATGTGGATGCGCCGCTATATGATAGATAATATAAACATGGACTATGTAAAGCTTGCGCGCGCAAAGGGCGTGAGCGGGAGCAGAATAATGTTCCGCCATGTATTTAAAAACGCATTCGTGCCTATGGCGCAGTTCCTGCCCGGTTCGGTGCTTTCAACAATAATCGGTTCAATATATATTGAGCACCTTTATTCCATACCCGGAACCGGCAGCCTGCTGATAGACGTTATACAGCTTCAGGATAACACAATGGTTCAGGCGCTGGTGCTTATATATGCCGCGATAGGCATTGCCGGAATGTTCCTTGGTGACGTGCTGATGGCGCTCATTGATCCGCGCATAAGCTTCGCAAAGAAAGGAGACGACCGTTAAAATGGCAGATAAGAAGAAAAAACTCCTTTTCAACAGGCAGATGCGCCGCATAGACGAACTGGATCAGCACATACGGGAAGGCCTTGCGCTGGAGCAGGCGGATAAAGAGCTGCCTATGTATGATGCGGCGGATTATACCGCCGAGCAGATAGCCGCAATAGACCCAAAATGGTTTGAACTGCATGGCTTTAACGAGCAGGATGCCGAGCGCACGGCATATTCAAACTATTCATACTGGGCGAGCACGTTCAGAAACTTTTGGCGCAATAGGGCTGCACGCATACTGATAGTTGCGCTGATAGCGATAATTGCCTTCGCTTTCATTCAGCCGCTGCTGCCCAATCAGCATGACCCCGTTACAATAAACAATGACCCCGAAACCGGCATGTACCTTCGCAACCTTGCGCCGTGCAGCGAATATTGGTTCGGAACAAATGCAATAGGTCAGGACCTTTGGGCAAGGGTATGGGCCGGCACGCGCACGTCCATAATAATCGGCCTTGTGGTCGCGCTGAGCGATCTTATATTTGGCGTTATAATAGGCATGGCATGGGGTTACGTAAGGAGTCTTGATAAAGCGCTGACGGAGATATATAATGTAATAAGTAATATCCCGCAAACGCTTATATTGATCCTTGTAAGCTACATACTGCGCCCGAGCATGACCACCATAATCATATCCATGTGTATGGTCGGTTGGATGGCCATGGCCCGCTTTATCCGCAATCAGGTCGTTATATTCCGCGATAGGGACTATAATCTGGCGTCCCGCTGCCTTGGCAGCAGCACGCTGAGGATAATTATAAAGAACCTGCTGCCGCAGATGGTTTCGGTAATTATGCTGCAAACGTCGCTTGCGATTCCCGGCGCCATAGGCGACGAAGTGTTCCTTACCTATATTGGTCTTGGTATACCCACATCCCAAGCTTCGCTGGGCAATCTGGTTGAAGCCGGCCGCGTACTGATGATGGACAGCACGTTGAGATATCAGCTTGTGTTCCCGGCAGCCGTTGTGGCGTTTATAACTATTGCGTTCTATATCATCGGCAATGCGTTCAGCGATGCGGCCGATCCTAAGAATCACGTTTAAGGAGGCGCAGCATGGAAAACTATTTGGAAAATAAAGAAGTTATTCTTTCCGTAAAAGACCTTAGTGTGCGCTTCAGCCTGAGAGGAAAAAGCCTGCACGCGATACGCGGCGTGAGTTTGGACGTATATAAGGGCGAAAGCCTTGCCATAGTTGGCGAGTCCGGCTCAGGCAAGTCGGTACTGACCAAGAATTTCATAGGCCTACTTGACAAAAACGGCACCATAGATAAGGGCGAGATACTTTTTGAAGGAATGGATCTGGCCAAGTTCAAAACGGAACGGGAATGGGCGAAAATACGCGGCAAGAAAATTGCCATGGTAATGCAGGACCCCATGACCAGCCTTAACCCGCTGAAAACGATAGGTTGGCAGATAAGCGAAGCGCTTATATTGAATCGCGGCATGAACCACGCTCAGGCCAAGGCGGAAACGCTGAACATACTGAAGGACGTTGGCATATCGGAGCCTGAAAGGCGTTACAAGCAGTATCCGCATGAGTTTTCGGGCGGCATGAGGCAAAGGGTGGTAATAGCCATAGCCGTTGCGTGCTCGCCGGAAATACTGATATGCGATGAACCCACGACCGCGCTTGACGTTACGATACAGGCGCAGATACTTTCGCTTATAAAGGATCTGTGCCGCAAATACGGCATGACCACGATATACATCACGCATGCCCTTGGCGTGGTAGCCAACGTGGCGGACAGGATAGCCGTTATGTATGCCGGCGACATAGTTGAAGTGGGTACGAGCGAAGAAGTGTTCTTCGATCCCAAGCATCCGTATACATGGGCGCTTATGTCAAGCCTTCCGCAGCTTGGCGAAAAGGGTCATGAGCTTTACTCCATCAAGGGTACGCCGCCCAAACTTTTCGGCGTGATACGCGGCGATGCATTCGCCCCGCGTAATCCGCAGGCGCTGAAGATAGACTACATGGTGCGGCCGCCGTATTTTGAGGTTTCACCCACGCATAAGGCACGCACCTGGCTGCTCGATCCGCGCGCACCAAAGATCGACCCTCCCGAATGCCTGAAGCGGCTGAAGGAACTTGAAAATATAGAAAGCGGTGATATGGATGAGTAACGAAAACGTGGTGATAAAAACGCCGCTTCTCAGCGTGAGGAATATGGATGTCACCTTCGGCAAGGGCAAGAATGCGTTCAAGGCCGTAAACGACGTAAGCTTTGATGTATATCGCGGCGAAACGTTTGGCCTGGTTGGTGAATCAGGCTCCGGCAAAACCACGATAGGCCGCGCCATAATACGCATAAACAAGCTTTCCGCGGGCGAAGTGATATACGATGGCAAGCGTATATCAGGCCAGATAGATCACGAGACTGACCGAGAGGTGATAAAGAATATCCAAATGATATTCCAGGATCCTATGGCCAGCCTTAACGAACGCGCCAAGGTGGATTACATAGTAAGCGAAGGCCTGATAAACGTGCATCCCGATATTTCCAAGGAAGAAAGGGAAGCCGCCGTCAGCAAGGCGCTTTCGGACGTTGGTCTGCTGCCGGAGTTTGCAAGCCGCTTCCCGCATGAGTTCTCCGGCGGTCAGCGTCAGCGTATCGGCATAGCCAGAAGCCTTATAATGGAGCCGGAATTCATAATTGCGGACGAACCTATAAGCGCGCTGGACGTATCCATCCGTGCGCAGGTGCTGAACCTGATGAGCAAGCTGCAGAAGGAGCGTGGGCTGACCTATCTGTTCATAGCGCACGATTTGAGCGTTATGCGCTTTATCTGCGACAGGATAGCCGTTATACACAAGGGCGTTATAGTGGAGCTTTCCGAAACCGAAAAGCTGTTCGCACACCCGCTGCATCCTTATACGCGCGCGCTGCTTTCCGCCATACCTATGCCGGATCCCGAAAGCGAACGCGAAAAGGTGCTGGAAGTATACGATCCTTCCTGCCATCATTATGAAACCGATAAGCCCGTTTGGACGGAGATTGAGCCGGGTCACTTCATAATGGCTAACCAGGAAGAATTGGCAGAATACCGCAAGCAGCTCGAAAACAACTGATATTCGGCCGAAAAGGCATGAGCTTATCCGCCTGAGGAGCCATTCTTTGGGCGGATAATTTATGTTCGGAAGGAAAATTAGCGTATTTGGGTTGACTTTGGGCGGATGTTCACTTATAATATTTTTTGTTTGCGGATATAGCCCATGTTTTTGATATGGAATACCGCTATGTTGCATCAGAGGGGAGGGATAAAGAAATGGAAATTCGTGTAGGCGAAAACGAGTCCCTGGAGAGTGCCCTGAAACGGTTCAAACGTAAGTGCGCGCGCTCTGGCGTCCTCGCTGAGGTCCGTAGGCGTGAGCATTATGAGAAGCCCAGCGTAAAGCGCAAGAAGAAAGCCGAAGCTGCCCGTAAGCGCAAGTATTAATTTGCCTTTAGCGGTAAGCTTTTGGGTATAGCTTAAAAGAAACAAATGAGCCGGATGAGGATTGTTCCTTGCCCGGCTCTTTTTTGTTGCATTGCATTGGTGCAATTCCTGCATCATTTTCGCATTCTTGTTGCTATAATGGTCGATTTCTGATAAAATATGAAAGAATTGAATTGAAATGAAAGCGAAAAGGACGAGATCATGAGGATTCTTTTAACAAACGACGATGGGGTCTACGCCGCGGGCATACGCGCGCTGGCAGCTGCCCTGCGGGGGAAGCACGAAGTTACAATTGCCGCGCCCAGCGTGCAGCGCAGCGGCGCAAGCCATTCCTTCACATGCAGCGAATTTGGGCTGAGCGCGGAGCGCGTAACGCTTGAAGGGCTTGAGGATGTTACGGCGTATGCAATAAGCGGCACGCCTTCGGACTGCGCAAAGCTTGGCATGCAGCTTATGGGTGAATGGCCGGATCTTGTTGTGTCCGGCATAAACCACGGCAGTAACCTTGGCACGGATACGCTGTATTCCGGCACCGTAGGCGCGGCCATGGAGGCGGCTATATACGGCGTAAAGGCCATTGCCGTATCCAACTATGCATTTGAACCGGAAAATTTTGATATGTGTATATACGGCCTTGAAAGGGCCATGCAGCTGATGGAAGAACATAATGAACTTATGCTGCTGAATGTAAACGCTCCGGACGGCGCGCGGGAGGAATGCAAGGGCGTGAAGCTAACACCGCTCGGTTTCCATAAGTATCCCACCGAATATGATTTGATGCCGAATGAAAACGGAGAGGAAATGTTCTATTCGCGCCGCGGCATAGTGTACATGAGTCAGGAAAACGACGACGTGGATGACAGATGGCTGCAAAAGGGCTATGTTTCAATAACCCCGCTGCAAATGAGCTTTACGGACGAAAATATGCTTGCATTATTAAAGAAAGGCTGGCGCGAATAAATGCGTAAGGATGCGGAAAAGACCGAAGGCAGCGACCTGCTTGTAAGGCTGAACAAAAACTATAAAACGCTGAGCAAGGGGCAGAAGCAGCTTGCGGCATACATAACGGAAAACTACGACCGCGCGGCGTTCATAACCGCTTCTAAGATGGGGCGCATAGTTGGCGTGAGCGAATCCACGGTTGTGCGCTTTGCGTATGCGCTGGGGTATGACGGGTACCCTGAGCTGCAAAAATCATTGCAGGAGCTGATAAGAAACAAGCTTACCAGCGTGCAGCGCATTCAGCTGACCGGCGACCTTCAGCCCAACGATGTGCTAAGATCCGTGCTGAAGTCAGATGTATCCAATATCCGCGCAACGATAGATTCAATAGACAATGCCTCCTTCAATGCCGCAATAAACGCGCTGCTCGAAGCTAAAAAGGTATACATAGTCGGTCTTATGAGCGCGGCGCCGCTTGCGCAGTTTTTGGCGTATTATCTTGGCTTTGTTATGGACAACGTGGTGATGGTGTCCGGCGCGATGGGCAATATATATGAGGATCTGTTCCGCATAAGCAGCGAGGACGTATGCATAGGCATAAGCTTCCCGCGCTATTCAAACCGCACCATTGACGCGCTGGATTTTGCCCGCGGAAAGGACGCGACCATAATCGCAATAACCGACAGCGTATCTTCCCCCATAGCCGAAAAGGCGGAGCATGCGCTGATCGCCCGCAGCGATATGGCGGGCTTTGCGGACTCGCTTGTTGCACCGCTCAGCCTTATAAATGCGATAATTGTGGCGTGCAGCCTAAGATGCAGGGAGCAGGTATCCAATACCCTAAGCCAGCTTGAAGGCATATGGGGCAGCCACGGCGTTTATGTTACCAAGGAGAGCGGCAGGGAATGAGAATAATATTGGTACGCCATGGGCAAACGAAATGGAACAGCGAAGGCCGCGTGCAGGGCAGAACGGATATTCCCCTGAACGCGCGGGGAATGGCGCAGGCGGAAGCCGTGGGCGAATGGCTGAGCGGCAGGAAAATAGACGCGGTGTATGCATCCCCGCTTATGCGCGCGCACGATACCGCGAAGGCCATTGCGGACAGGCAAGGCGTTTGCGTAAAGCTGCTTGGTGAAATGATAGAAATTGACTTTGGCCTTTGGGAGGGCAAAACCTCGCGCGAGCTTTCAAAGGAGTTTCCGGAATTTTGGGTGGACTGGTCATGGCACTTGGACGAAGAGAAAAGCGCCATGATGCGGGCCGAATCTGCATATTCTATACTTGCCCGGGCAAAGCGCGCCGTGGGCGCCGTTATGGGGGAAAATGCGGCGGACGCAACGGTTGCGATAGTAAGCCATACTATGCCCATAAAGCTGCTGATGGCGGATGCGGTTGGCATTCCGCTTGAGAATATGCGGCAGGTGAAGGTGGATAACTGCGGCGTATGCGAAATTGAACTGCATAAGGGCGAACAAAGCAAGCTTATAACCTGGAACGAGAGAGGCTTTTTGATGAGAAAGGGGCTTATATGAGCCGCGTAGCAATAATAGGCGGCGGTCCCGCGGGCATGATGTGCGCAAGCGAAGCCGCGCATAACGGCCACAGTGTGACGCTGTATGAGCGCAACGAAAAGCTGGGCAAAAAGCTTTTCATAACGGGCAAAGGCCGCTGCAATTTGACAAATTCCGCCGATATAAAGGATTTTTTTGAAAACATACCGCGCAATTCGCGCTTCCTTTACAGCGCGCTTTACGGCTTTACAAACGATGAACTTGTTGCCGCAATAAATGCTGAAGGTGTGCCGACGAAGGTGGAGCGCGGCGGCAGGATATTCCCGCAGTCCGATAAATCAAGCGACATACTACGCGCGATGGCAAACCGCGTGAAAAAAGCGGGCGTGGACATTCGGCTGAACAGCCGCGTGAAGGCGATAACAAAGGATGAAAACGGCTTTATTATAGACCTTGGCGGGAAAAAGGAACGTTACGATGCGGTGGTGCTCGCAACGGGCGGCGCAAGCTACACGTCCACCGGCTCCACGGGCGACGGCTATGCATTCGCCAAGGCCTTCGGCCACAGCGTAACGCCGATAGTGCCCAGTCTTATCTCGCTTGAAACGGAGGAGGAATGGCCCAAGGAGATGATGGGCCTTTCACTCAAAAACGTTACGCTCAATGCATATAACAAAAAGAAAAAGCTTGTTTACAGCGAACTTGGCGAAATGCTGTTCACTCATTTCGGCGTGTCCGGCCCGCTGGTGCTGAGCGCATCAAGCCGCATTGCGGATGATCCCGCGGGCGCGCGGCTGACGATAGACCTAAAGCCCGGGCTTGATATAGATGAGCTTGACCGCCGCCTTGTGCGCGATTTTCAGCAGAACAGCCGCAAAAGCTTCCAAAATGCGCTGGACGGGCTTTTTCCGCGCAGGATGATACCGGTCATGGTGCAGCTTTCGGGCATAGCTGCGGATACGGAAACCAACTCCGTAACGCGGGAGCAGCGGCATGCGTTTGCCGCGCTTATAAAATGCGTACCGATAACGGTTAAGGCCGCCATGCCGATAGATCAGGCAATAATTACGCGCGGCGGTATAAATGTGAAGGAAATAGACCCATCCACAATGGAATCAAAGCTTGTGAGCGGGCTGTACTTTGCAGGCGAGGTTATAGACGTGGATGCATATACGGGCGGATTCAATATTCAAATAGCCTGCTCAACGGGCGTGCTTGCGGGAAGGAGCATAATATGACGCATATAAACGTGGCTATAGACGGGCCGGCCGGCGCGGGCAAAAGCACCGTTGCCAAGGCCGCGGCAAAGGAGCTGGGGATACTTTACCTTGATACGGGCGCAATGTACCGCGCGGTGGCGCTGAAGGCGATAAGGTTGGGAATTGACCCAAACGACGCTGAGCGCGTGCGGCCGATGCTGAAGGATACGCACATAAGCGTTGATAACGACGGCGGTGCGCAGAGGACGCTGCTTGACGGGGAGGACGTGTCCGGCCTTATAAGGACGCAGCAGGTGTCCAAAGGCGCGTCGGATATAGGCGTTATACTTGAAGTGAGGCAGATGCTGGTGCGAGAGCAGCAGAGGATAGCCCAAAATACCGATCTTGTTATGGAAGGGCGGGACATAGGCTCGTGCGTTATACCCGCTTCGCCGTGCAAATTTTATATTACCGCATCAAGCGATGAGCGCGCCGCAAGAAGACTTAAGGAACTCAGGGCAAACGGCAGGGACGAAGGCAAAACGCTTGAGCAGCTTAAAGCGGAGATAGAAGCGCGGGATTATACGGACAGCCATCGCCAATTTGCTCCGCTTACAAGGGTTAGCGACGCAATACTTGTGGATACGACCGATATGACAATAGAGCAGGCGGTCAAGACCGTGACGGACAGGGTAAAGGCCGTGTATTATAATGAAGCGGGAGGAAAAGACTGATGCTGTATATGCTGCTGAAAATGCTGCTGGGGCCGCTGCTGCTTTTGATACTGCGCCCCATAGTTTACGGCAAGCAGAATTTGCGCGTTAAGGGCAAGGCTATATTCATCTGCAACCACCGATCCATGTGGGACCCGGTTATAATTGCCATATGCACGCCCAGAATGGTGCATTTCATGGCAAAGAAGGAAATATTTGAATCAAAGATAGGCAACATATTCTTCCGCTCGCTGGGGGCATTCCCTGTGAACAGGAAAAACGTTGACCTTATGTCGCTAAAAAATGCGCTGAAGGTGCTCAACGATGGCAAGATATTCGGCCTTTTCCCCGAAGGCAAGCGCGAAGTGAGCGATTCGCTGGACGAATTTGAAAAAGGCACGGCGTTCTTTGCAATACGCTCGGGCGCGCCGGTAATACCTATATATATTCACCCCGATTCGCAGCGCAGGCTGAGGCCGGTCATAATGGTCGGCAAGGCCATAGATGTGAGCGAAATTGCGGCCAACGCGCAGAAGAGCACGCTTATAGACGTTGTTACGGACGAATTGGCGGATGCCGTGGCGGCGCTCGGTACGGAGCTGGAGGAAATATATTGCAACTGATACAGGCGCAAAGCATAGGCTTCTGCTTCGGCGTAAGGCGCGCGATAGACATGGCGGAGTGCATATTGAAGGAGCGGGGCTCGCTGTATATACTCGGCGAACTGATACATAATGCATCTGTCATACAGCGGCTTGAAGCGCTGGGCGCGGTAACCGTGAACAGCATAGAAGAAGTTCCTACGGGCGAAACGGTGCTTATCCGTTCTCATGGGGTGCCGCCGAAGGTGATAAAGGATTGCGCAGCGCGCTCGCTCAACGTGAAGAATGCCACGTGCCCCTTTGTTGAAAAGATTCATTCAATAGTGAGCGAACAGTATTCAGCAGGCAGAACAATACTTATATACGGCAAAGACAATCACCCCGAATGCATAGGCATAAACGGCTGCTGCGAGGACCGCGGCATATTCGTGCATACAGCGGAGGATATAGCCGTGCTTGACGCTGAACTTAAAGTATGCCTTGTTTCGCAGACCACGGCGGAGGTGGAAGGCTTTGAAAAGGTGGCGGAAGCGGTACGGGAGCATTTTTTAGATGCGGTGATAGAAAAAACGCTTTGCCCGACCACTGCGGCGCGGCAAAAAGAGGCGGAGGAGCTGAGCAAAAAATGTTCACAAATGCTCGTCATAGGCGACAAAACCAGCTCCAATACGGCCAAACTTGCCTCCGTTTGCAAAAAATACTGTAAACATGTATATCAGAAAAATATATGCTCCGTTAGAGCGCGTCTGAAAAAGGCTTTCTGCAAGATGTGCGTCACAATTTGTGGGATATTTTGCCCGGATGAGGGCGCCGTAGCGGGCTACGGCAACTGAATTCGGGTGA
>OGOZ01000653.1_pt1 | contig 22586 bp, 24 predicted proteins | sample 1552801 | NCBI WGS metagenome assembly OGOZ01 (sample SAMEA2580196, study PRJEB22360) | human gut metagenome | biome: human gut; feature: human-associated habitat; material: faeces | place: Denmark | collected 2008/2010 | reverse complement strand
GGCGGTCTATACGGCGGCAAGCCAAAAGCAGTTGACCGTTGGCGGCTCCGTCAAGCTGGTCATTATGGCATCCAACGACAAAGCGCCGTCCAGCACCCTGCTCAATGAGGTGCAGACCACCGTTGACCCAACCCAAAACGCCGGAGAGGGTCTTGGTCTTTCCCCCATCGGTCATGTGGTAAATGTAGTGGGCGTAACGCCGGAAACGGTCAACATCACCCTCAACCTAACCTATTCCTCCGGTTGGAATTGGGCGGCAGTAAAAAGCTATGTGGAAACCGTGGTTGATGATTACTTTGAGGAACTTGCCAAAGCGTGGGAAACCTCAGAACATTTGACCGTTCGTATATCACAGATTGAAAGCCGCATCCTCTCCGAGTGCTCCACCATGATAACCGACATTGGCGGAACGAAAATAAACGGCAAGGAGGAAAACCTTGTGCTGGATGCTGACAGCATCCCCGTGAGAGGGGTGGTTGTGGATGGATAGAAAACTCCTTGACTATCTGCCCCCGGTGCTCCGTGAAGTCATGGAGTTTCAAGCCATCAATGAGGCGAATGAGCCGGAAATCTCCCTTGCTTGGGATGCCCTCAGCCTTGTTATGGCAAACCAGTTTTTGGACACAGCGGACAGCACGGGTCTTTCCGTGTGGGAGCGTGAGCTTAAAATCTATCCCAAAGACACAGACACGCTGGAAACCCGCAGGGCACGCATCAAAGCAATGTGGAACTTGGAACTGCCTTATACGCTGCCGTGGCTAAAGAACTGGCTCACAAGCATCTGCGGCCCCACAGGGCATGAGGAAACCGTGGCGGACTATACCATCAACATCCAGCTTGACTATAATGCTCTGCCGGATGCAGACAGCTTGGCGCAGGAAATCCTAAACATGCTGCTTGCCGTCCGCCCAAGCAATATGCGGGTGCTTATGACCGCCTTTTTGCAGTCCTACGGCACGCTTACCCACGGTGCCTGCAATGAGATGTCTAACTATATGGAGGTATGGCCCCACATTATCAACAACATTGAAAGCAACGGCTCCGCCGCAATGGTGGGCGCGTTGGAATACCACGCAACCGTTGAGATTTATCCGAAAGAACAGGAGGTATAAACGATGTCTAACACCTATGGCACCATCATCACCACGAAAGGTGCGGCTATTATTGCGGATTGCATTGTCAACGGCGGCCCGCCTTTCCTTTTCAAGGGAGGGCGGAAATGGCGGCCAGCTTGTCATTTCAGAGGCAGCGGCCGGTGACGGCAACGGCGCGTATTATCAGCCGACCGTCAACCAAGAGCATCTTGTCCATGAATGTTGGCGCGGCGAAATTGCCGCCGCAGAACTCAACCCCTCAACGCCTAACATGCTTGATGTGAAAATCGTCATTGACGATGAGGTGGGCGGCTTTACTATCCGTGAAATGGGCCTTTTCAACAAGGACGGCACATTGATTGCTGTCTGCAACACACCGGACACAGAAAAGGTTGCCATTTCCGGCGGCGTGTCCGGCAAGCTCACAATGGTCATGCACATCATTGTGGCGGATGCATCCGTGGTGGAGTTTACCATCAACCCCTCTCTTGATACCGTCAGCCAAGAGGAACTTAATGAGGCTATTGCACTGCACAACGCCAGCGGCTCCAGCCACGCTGACATCCGCCTGCTTGCACTTAACTCCATGCAGGTGGGGGATGCCTATACCAAAGAGGAAAGTGATGCACGCATTGCATCCGGTGTCAGCACGCACAATGCAAACACAGAGGCACACCCCTCTATTTTGTCCGGCATATCAGGCCTTGACAGCCGCCTCACAACGCTTGAGTTGAAATACGGCACGAATGTCACCGGCAACTCTTTCAGTATCAGCTTTGCAAACCTCACAGGTCTGGTGGTGACGGGCGTGTGGAACAAAAACTATGCAAGGATTGAGTTTTAATGCCTAATTATGACATCATCCCGTTGGCGGTTGACCTCTTGGACTACACCATCCAAAGGGTGAAAACCAAAGAGCCGGAATACAGAAAAATCAAGGCTCTTGTGCAGGAAAACGGGCAGCTTGCGGAAAGAGAACTGTTTGAGAAAATCCGTGATGACGGAAAGCCGCACTTTCCGAAAAGCCAGACATTTCACCTGTGCGCCCGTCTTGAGGAGTGTGCAACCACCATTTTGGAAAAGTGTATCTCCGCAGACGGCAGATATTTTGAAACGGATTTTGAGGACAGGCTCAAAGACCTTGATGCCGTGCTGGTTGCCTGTGACACCATGCTCCAGCACATCAACCTCAGTTTCAAGAAAAAGTACATCACGGGTGACCAGTGCCACTATTGGGCGGAGCTCGTCCGCCCGGTACGGCAAAAAGCCTTTAGTTGGCGCCGCAATGACGGAAACCGTGCGGCGGCTCTGCGTGAGGCAAAGCGCGCCCAGGAACTTGCTAAAATGAGCCAGATGGCACAGCAGATTGCTGAGGCTATGGTGAAACATTCATAAACGGATATACCGGCCATGAGCCGTTATATTGGGGTGTGACCTGTTTATATCTTTCCTCCCCGAACACGAACAACACCAACAACGCCTACTACTTGAACACCAATGGCAATGTCAACAACAACAACTGCAACAATACCAACGGGTCCCGTCCCGCTCTGATGGTAAGGTCCGACCGAGTAGGCCCAAAGCCGAAAGCAGCGCCGTCCATCGCATCAAAGGAGGTCACATCCCGTCTTGGAGCATCCAAGACAAACACATTGCGCTGATGCAGGGCATCCGGCAAAACCGGGTGCTCCGCTGCTGGTCCTGTCTGCTCCGGCACCAGAACGGCGCACAATGAGAGGACGGCCAGCCAAAGCACAGACAGGAGGCCGCCCATTTTGGAAAACAAATTTACCGATATATGCACCTTTGAGGTGCTATACAAAGCATACCTTGCGGCACGCCGGGGCAAACGCTCCAGAGCCGCAACCGCACACTATGAGGTGCATCTTTTGGAAAACATCGTCAACCTTGTGTATATCTTGACCACCAAGACATACCGCCCCGGTGTTTTCCGTGTATTCTATGTTTATGAGCCAAAGAAAAGGCTTGTGCAGGCTCCGGCTTTTGTGGACAAGGTTGTGCAGCACGCTGTGGTGGATAATATCCTCTATGAGCGTATTACCAACAGCTTTATCTTGGACAACTACGCCTCACAGAAAAGCAAGGGACTGCACTTTGGCTTGGATAGGCTCAAAGGATTTTTAACCGATTACTGGAACAAAAACCACACCGCAGACGGTTGGGTGCTCAAATGCGATGTGCGGCATTTCTTTGCCAGCATCGACCATGACAGGCTCAAGGAAAAGCTCAAAAAGCTGGACCTTGAGCCTGCGCTTTATGACCTTTTGTGTGTCTATGTTGACTGCTCAGACGGTCTGCCGCTTGGTTATCAGACAAGCCAACTGTTTGCCTTGTACTATCTGGATGAGTTTGACCACTTTGTAAAAGAAAAGCTCCATATCCGCTACTATGGCAGATACATGGATGACTTTTTCCTCATCCACCCGGACAAAGAATATTTGCAGTATTGCCTCACGGAAATACAGGCATTTATGGCATCTCTTGGTCTGGAACTCAATGAGAAAACACAGATTTTCCCGCTTAGACATGGGATGGACTTTCTTGGTTTTCACACCTACCTCACGGACAGCGGCAAGGTCATCCGCAAGCTGCGGCACAGCAGCGTGAAAAAGATGCGCGCCAAACTCCGCAGGTGGGAAAAGGAATACCCCACTGGTCTTGTGACCCGTGAGGAAATCCTGCAATCCTGGCAGGCGTGGGATGCTCACGCCGCACACGGCAACACTTGGACCCTACGCCAACAGGTGAGGGACCGTGTTCAAAATATCTTAAAGGAGGAAATCTAAATGGCAACAACTACCCTTGGCAACAAAAGTGTCGGCAGCATTGTCAAGCTGAAAGAAAATGGCGTGCTGGTGGACTTTTATGTTGCCAAACATGACTATGAGAACGGGCTCAACGGCTCCGGGCGCACTCTGGTTGTCCGCAAGGACTGTTATGACACCAGGCAGTGGCACACCTCAAATGTGAACGCCTACGCTACAAGCGCCATTGACACCTGGCTCAACAGCACCTACAAAAACCTGCTTGATGCGGACATCCGTGGTGTCATCGGCACTACCAAAATCAAGTACACCCCCGGCAACGGCAACACCACCGTTGGCACACTGGAGCGTGCTATTTTCCTGTTGTCCGTCACCGAACTTGGCAGAAGCGCAAGCTATGCGAATACGGAGGGCACCGCACTCTCCATTGCAAGCTCTCTGCAAATCGCCTACTTGAATGGCTCCGCCGTTGTTCAGTGGACCCGCTCCCCGAACACGAACGGCACCAGCAGCGCCTACTACTTGTACACCGATGGCGGTGTCGTCAGCAATTACTGCAACTTTACCTACGGGACCCGTCCCGCTTTCACTCTCCCCTCCACCCTCTCTGTCAGCGATGACGGCTCTGTGTCCGTCAACACTGCGCCCACGATTTCCGGCAGCTATGCGACCGGCACCAATCTGGGCACTAAGACCGCAGGCTTTAATCTCACCTATACGGTTGCGGATGCAGACGGGGACACAGTGACGGTCAAGGAGTATCTGGACAATGTTCTCCAGCGCACCTATACGGCAACGCTTGGGGCAACCAACACTTTCCAGTGCGTGACCGCTGCAAATTTCCAGACGGTGCTCAACGGTGCCCACACCCTCAAGGTGGTTGCCAATGACGGAAAAGCGGACAGCGCCGCCTACACCATCACTTTCACCAAAAAGGTGACCAAGGCAACCATCACTCTGGCAAGCGCCCTGCCTGCGGATGACATCATCCAGGTTATGGTTATGACCCTCACAAGCTCCATCCCGGCTGATGCAAACCTTAAGGTGCTTGTCACCAACAATGCCAATGACAGCAGCCCTGTTTGGGAGGATGCCACGGCGGACATCAAAAGCGGTGTCAATCATGTATTTACCAACAAAACCGCCGCCAATGGTTTTGCTTTCAACTTCAAGCTCTCTGTTGAGCGTGGAGCCAGCGATACCGGCGGCTATATTTCTAACATTGGGGGTGCTTTTGAATAATGGCTGTTTACTATGACAACACAAGCCTCAAGGCAAAGCATGAGCGCAAAAAGTCCCTGGAGGAATTGACCAAAGAAAACAAAGAACTCAAAACCCGGCTCCAGGCTACGGAGGATGACTTGACCAATACCCAGGTGGCCCTCACGGAAGTCTATGAGCTATTGGTAGGAGGTGGAGCGAATGGCTAAGGTATATGCTGCCCTCATCCGTAAGGGCCTCAAGACCCTGGAGGATGTACCCGCCAACCTGCGTGACGCTGTTGCCAAGCTGTTGGAGGAGGACACCAATGTGTAAGCTCCGCTGGCGGCTTGCTTTATTTTTGCTGAGAAAGGAGGTGCAAGATATGGCTATTGTGTACGCAACTCTTATCATCAAGGGTCGCAAGACTATTGACCAGGTGCCCGCTTTGCTGCGTAAGCAAGTGGAGGAAATCCTGGCTGACTTGGAGGTTGAGGTCTAACTCCCCAGCCAGCAGGAGAGGCGCATCCGTGCGGTGCGCCTCTCTTATTTTGAACGACAGGAGGACAAAAAGATGCTGGAAACACTGAGGAGTTATTGGTCTCTCAGCAAAACCTCCCCCCCCATCACCCCGGGGGTAGCCGCCCCCGCCATCGGCTACCTCTACAAAAAATATAAACAGGCGGATGCAAGACAAAAAGCGGTGGAATTGGGTGTGCAGGCACTCCTCCGTGACCGCATCGTACAATCCTATTATCACTATGAGGAGCGCGGATGGATAACCCTGCACGGACTTGAGAATGTCAACGCCATGTATAAGGAGTACCACGCTTTGGGAGGCAACGGCACAGTCACATCATTGGTCAATTCCATCCGTGAACTTGATGTACGGGACGATAAACGCCCCGCCTCTCAAGAATGAGCAGGAAAGGAGGGCACATGGAGTTTTCAAAGAAAATGTTGGTGCTGCACTCCTTTGTGACCGTTTCCTTGATAACTGCCACGGTGGTCATCAACATTGCAACCGAGCACGATGTCACCGCCCTTGCCGCCCTTGCTGGTACATCCTTTGTGGTTGACGGCACCTGGGGCGGTTTTTATCTGTGGAAATCCAAGAATGAAAACCGGGCGAAATATGCCCAAAAATTTGTACGGCTGTTTGCCAAAGAGTACGGCGTGGAGAACGCCATCCGCTTGGCAGAAATCGTGCTGAAAGACTGAAAAGGAGGTTTATAGCATTGAGTAACAGCAAACTGGTGGACTATACCAAAATTTCCCCAAACAAGACAAGTCCCAGAAACCACAAAATTGACACCATCACCATCCATTGTGTGGTAGGTCAATGCAGCGTGGAAACCCTGGGCAATGTGTTTGCCCCTACATCCAGACAGGCAAGCTCCAACTATGGCATTGGCTATGATGGCCGCATCGGTATGTATGTGGAGGAAAAAGACCGCTCCTGGTGTTCGTCCTCCGCAAGCAACGACAACCGGGCAATCACTATTGAGGTTGCCAGTGACACCAAGCACCCCTATAAGGTGAGAGATGCCGCCTATAAGGCCTTGATTGACCTGTGCACGGACATCTGCAAGCGCAACGGCATCAAAGAGCTCAAGTGGAAAGCGGACAAGTCCCTCATCGGCAAGGTGGAGCAGCAAAACATGACGGTGCACCGCTGGTTTGCCAATAAGAGCTGCCCCGGCAACTGGCTGTACGAGCATCACGGGCAGATCGCAAAGGAAGTAAACGAAAGACTGGAGGAAGAAAACATGGTGAGATACGAACGGCTGCGGGACATCAAGAACAAGGAGTTCCACGACATCGTTGAAAAGCTGATGGATGCAAACATCCTCGGCGGCGACGGCAGCGACCCGACGGGCAACGAGGACATCATCGACCTGAGCCATGACATGGTGCGTACTCTTGTACTGGAGTATCGCGGCGGGGCGTTTGACCGCAAGCTGAAGGCTGTGGGCATGGAGCCTGCGGTGAAGGACTGAGAGACAGGCGGAGGCCGATGCATGCCGCCGGTCTCCGCCTTCTGAGCGAAAGGAGGCACGAGGATGCCAAGTAACCTATTGACCGCAGACAGCACCTTCCCGACGCTGACAAAGGAGCAGAGCGCGGACGAGAAGTTTGAGAAGATCACAAGCTATCTCTATATGCTGCTGGAGCAGCTGCGTTACAGCATGGGAAACCTTGACAAAGAGAACTTCAACGACGCGGGGCTGGAGGAGATCGCAAACATCATCACAGAGCCGGTGTATGTGCAGCTGAAGGATGACGAGGCGAATATCGCAGCGCTGACGGTGACGGCGGCGGGACTGGGCGCGCGGCTGAACGACGCGGAGGGAAACATCACGCAGCTGACGGCTACATCCAAAAGTCTGACCAGCCGTATCAGCAGCGCAGAAGGCAGCATCTCGACACTGCAGCAGACGGCCACGAGCCTGACAAGCCGTATCTCGGATGCAGAGGGGAACATCTCTTCCCTGACGCAGACGGTGAACGGCATGACGCTGAGCGTGACCAACGGTTCGGCCAGCTCCACCATCAGGCTTTTGGCCAATGGCGTGCAGCTGAGCAGCCAGTCTATCAGCTTCTCCGGCATGGTGACATTCTCAGACCTGTCTACCAGCGGCGAGACGACCATCAACGGAGACAACATCACAACGGGCACCATTGAGGCCATTGACATCTACGGCTGCACCATCGAAGGCAGCACCTTCCAGAGCGTGCTGCGGGCAAATGGCACTGTGGGCGGCGAGATTCAGTTCTGCTACCTGAACACCAGATATGTGGCGGGCGGCATCCGGCTGGACGATCAGGGCGCGGGAACGGAATACGAGCGAGCCTACCGCATGTTCATCTACACGAACTATGTGCAGGGCGTGGGCTTTGCCATGAAGCTGCAGAGCGCCAGCGGCATCAGCGTGGCGGCGGACGAGAACGTGTTCCTGTATGCGGGGACGAGAATGACCATCAGAGGCGACAGCGGCATCTACCTGACGGGAGATGTGTATGTCAACGGGACGCTGCTTCAAGTGAGCAGCAGTTAAGGAGGGAAAGCATGTATTTAATCGAATGCGCAAACGCCTATCTGGCTGCGGTGCAGCTGGAGCAGAAGGAGATGGACTACCAGACGGCATTTGCCGTGATGATGGTGAAGAAGCAGCTGCAGAGCCATGTGGAGTTTCTGCAGAGCGAAGAAATGAAGCTGGCAGAGAAGTACGGGGAGAAGGACGAGAAGGGCAATGTCAAGTGGACGGAGCGGGGCACCTTCCCCTACCGCGACGCGGACGCGGCGGCGGGATACCAGAAGGAGCGCAGGGCATTGGGCATGACACAGGTGGAGGATGACTTCACGGTGCAGCACGCGCCGGTGCCGGAGAAGATCACGCCCATGCAGCTGGAAGCGCTGGAGAAGTTTATTGTGTTCGGAGGTGAGGGATAATGGCGACCGGGCTGCCATCCATGGCCTACGGCGACGGCATCAGCAAGCGCAAGCAGGTAAAGTTCGGCGGATACAACCACACGCTCGCAGCAGAGAACGGCGACCTGTGGGACATGGAGAATCTGACGAGCGACTTCTATCCCCTTTTAAGCCCGCGCGCAAGGCGGTGGACATGCCGGACGCTGACGAAACCGAACGGCTTATATGCCCACGACGGGCTGTACTGGGCGGATGGAACGGGCTTTTACGCAGACGGCGAGCTGAAGGGCATCGTCACCGACGGGCACAAGAAGTTCACGACCCTCGGCGCGTACATCGTCATCCTGCCGGACAAGAAATACTACAACCGCCTGACGGGCGACTTCGGCGCACTGGAAAGCAGCTGGAGCGGGAGCGCGAAGATTCAGGACGGCACCTACGCGGGCGAGGAAGCAAAAGCCAACACCATCTACGCTGTGGGTGCGGGAGCAAAGTTCAACGAGGGCGACGCGGTGACGATCTCCGGTGCGACGACGCATCCGGAGAACAACAAGACCGCCATTATCCGGGAGATTGACGGGGACAACCTGCGCTTCTATGAGAACACCTTCACCATCTCGGACGGCGGAGACAGCGAAACATTGCAACTCAGCCGCACGGTTCCAGAGTTAGACTATATCTGCGAGAATGAAAACCGGCTGTGGGGATGCAAGGGCGACACGATCTACGCCAGCAAACTGGGCGACATCTTCAACTGGAATGTATTTGACGGCGTGGCGACGGACAGCTTTGCGGTGGATGTGGCAAGCACTGGAGATTTTACGGCGTGCTGCAGCTATCTCGGCTATCCGTGCTTCTTCAAGGAGGAGCACATCTACAAGGTATACGGCGACAAGCCGTCCAATTTTCAGGTGATGGGCAGCGCCAGCTTGGGCGTGGAAAAAGGCAGCGACGAGAGCCTTGCCATTGCGGGGGAGACGCTTTTCTACCTGAGCCGGACAGGCATCGTGGCATGGAGCGGCGGCATCCCGCAGAGCATCAGCGCGGCATTCGGCACGCAGCGCTTCCGGAACGGCGTGGCGGGCAGCGACGGGACAAAGTATTTCGTCTCGCTGCAGGACACGACGGGGGTGTATCAGCTGTTTGCCTTCGACACCCGCACCAACCTGTGGCACCGGGAGGACAGCACGCAGGCTGTGGGCTGGGGCTGGAATGAGGAGCTGTACTGCCTTGATGCGACCGGCAAGCTCTGGATGAACGGCAACGCCAGAAGCGTGCCGCAAGGCGCGGTGCAGGAAGCGCTGGTGGCATGGAAGGCGGAGTGGGCGGACTTCTACGAATACACCACCTATTCGTCATCTTCAACGGCGACACCGGAAAAGAAGGGCATCGGGAAACTGCTGCTGCGGCTGGAGCTGGACGAGGATTCCAGCGTGCAGATCGACATGCAGTTTGACAGCGACGGCGTGTGGCGGACGGTAAAGACACTGCAGACGGAAGTGAAGCGCAGCTACTACCTCCCTATCATCCCGCGCAGGTGCGACCATTTCCGCATCCGGATGACCGGCACCGGCGGATGCAGGCTCTATTCTCTGGTGCGCGAAGTTTACAACGGCAGCGAGCTGTAAGAAAGGAGACAACATGGCATCGAGATATACCTACGATGATTTTCAGAAGGCCGTACAGAGCAGCGGCCTCGGCGGGCAGTTCTCTGACGCGGACATGAAGCTGGCACAGAAGAACCCGGACGCAGGCATGAGCATCCTGAAATACAAACAGGACTACCACAACGCCACGACGGACGAGGCGAGAGCACTGGCCAACCTTGGCGCGGAGGGCATCCGCTCCAGCTACGGCGGGTACACCGGCGGGCAGAGAGGCGCGAACTTCTACCTTGACCCGCTTTCCCCGAAGGACTTCCAAAGCGAGAAGGCACCGACCTACCAGAACAACTACGAGGGAACAATCGGCGGCCTGCTGGACAAGCAGCTGGGGTACGGCAGCTTTTCCTATGGCGAGAAGCAGCCGGAGTACACGAACCGATATGACGATACCATTCAGGACTTGCTTGGCCAGATCGTAAACCGGAAGGACTTCAGCTATGACCCGGAGAACGACCAGCTCTACAGTCAGTACCGCAAGCAGTATGCGAGGGAAGGCCAGAGGGCTACGCAGGACGCGCTGGGCGCAGCTGCTGCAGCCAGCGGCGGCATTCCGTCCAGCTATGCGGTGAGCGCAGCGTCGCAGGCGGGCGACTACTATGCCAGCCAAATGACGGACAAAATCCCGGAGCTTTATCAGCTGGCATACAACAAGTACATGAACGACTACAACATGAAGCTCAGCGACCTCGGCGCGGTGCAGGGAGCGGAGAAGAACGACTACGACAAGTTCCTCAACGAGATGCAGCAGTACAACACCAACCGCGCCTTCGACTATCAGGCGTGGATGGATGAATACAACCGCATCAACAACGACCTGCAGACAGCCAGCAAGCTGGAGCAGCTGGACTACACCAAGTACCTGAACGATCTGAACCAGTTCAACACAGACCGCAGCTTCAACTATGGGCAGCTGCTGGACGAGGTGAACAACCAGACGGCCAGACGCAGCGAGGCCATGAACAAGGCACTGACGGCGGCGGAGCTGGGCGACAATTCGTTCCTGAACAATTTGGGCATCAACACCGACAACAACCCGACGGACTATGAGCGGCGCTATCAGCTGGCGCAGCTGGCTGCACAGTACGGCGACTACTCCGGACTGCGGGAACTGGGCATCAACCCGGATGCAGCAGCGCTGAACCGATTCAACACCACGGCGGCGGGCAAGTCCTCTTCCGGAGGGAGCCGAAGCACTGACGGCGGAAACACAACGCCGCAGGAGACCGAGACGACCGGGCTGAGCGCGCAGGACATCGCAAAACTGAAGGCGGCCTACGGAACGAACATCGACGCTGACACATGGAACGGCATCCTGCAGAGCAATCCCGGCATTACGGAGGCAATGCTGACACAGGCGGGATTCACCAAGAGCGGCGGCGATTCCGGCGGCGGGAATATCTCCGGCGTGACCGACTACGACAGCGCCATTGCCTACATGAAGGCGGCGGGTGTGGATGGCAGCGTGCGCTCCGGCCTGATGACCAAGAGCGAGTGGAGCCGCAGGAAGGCATCGCTGCAGCAGTACGGCACCGGCGGTACCGAGGTAAAGAACTACAACAGCTACGCGGACTATATCAAAGATTACTGCGAATACGCCGCCAGCAAGTAAGGAGGACACGGTATGGCATCCTTTTCTGAGTGGAGCAACAACAAAATGAGACAGACGACCGGCACGCTGCAAAAGGCGCAGACCTTTTCCACGTGGAGCAATCAGAAGCTGGGCAAGGCAGACACGCAGAAGAACCCTGCCAGCGGCAACACAGCCTTCGAGCGGAGCGGGAAAACCAGAGACGAGTATGACAGCAGCGTGCGGCAGAACTATGCCGCACGCGCAGCTGCATCTGATAAGCTAACGGAGAGCGAGTACAACCGCTCCACTGCCATGCAGCAGAAGTACGGCAGCTATCAGAACTACCTCGTGGGCGCGACGGCGGATGGGAAATACTATTCGCAGCCGAAGCTGGGCATGGATATGGAGCGGAAATACAACACCGTGACCACCTATGAGGCGAACGCCAAAAAGAAGGCGGAGGAGCTGCAGAACGCCAATGAGACGGCGGGCAATCTCTATACGAAGCTGAACGAGCTGAGTGGGAAGCTGCCGGAGTTGCAGCAGTACGCGGGCAGCAGCGCTATTGCGTCCGGGATTGTGCAGCAGATGCAGCAGGAATATGCCAGCACGCTGAAACAGTATGAAGACGCGACGAAAGCGGTGGATGCCGCTTATGCCGCCTATGAGCCTGCGTGGAACCAGTACAAGCAGGCGGCGGAGGACTATGAAGCCTACCGCACAGAGCAGCAGAACCTGTTCGACAACTGGAAGAAGACCATCCGAACGGACGAGAACGCCATCAACGCCGACCTGACGGCGGCGCAGAGCAATGTGAAGCGGCTGCAAGAGCAGCAAAAGGCGCTGCAGAAGCAGGCACAGCAGCTGATGAACAAGGTATCTTCCCGGCGCGGCGGGACAAATGAATTGATGCAGTGGAGCCAGCAGGCACTGGCGACGCAGGCGCAGGCCAAGGCCATGGACGGCAAGATCGCGGAGGCACAGGGCGCGGCGGATTTGCTGCAGGAGGAGCTGTACTGGAAGAAATATTACCAGTATGCCGACCTGACCAGCGCGGAAGACTTTGGCGAAAAGAGCCAATACAAGAGCACGGCAAACGGAAAGAAGCGCTCCAACCTCGACATTCTGTTTGATAACTACAGTGACGATGCCAGCGGCTGGGATGACCCGCTGTATGAGTACATCAACGGCAACAGCGAGGCGGGCGCGTACATCACAAATCAAGCCGGGGCGAACTATGGCGGGGATAGCAACCCGCTGGGCGCTCTGTTCGGCATGGCGACGGAAAACAGATCGGAATCGCAGCAGATGACCGACGAAGAAGTGGCCATCTTCAACTATCTGTACGCCTCGCAGGGCAAGGACGCGGCACACGCCTACTATGACTACCTGACGGGCGATCTGAACTATCGCCAGCGGCAGGAAGAAGAGGCGTACTGGAGAGACTATGCCAAGGAATCGCCAGTGGGCAGCAGTGTGTTCAGCGTGCTGACTTCCCCGATGAAGGGACTGAGTTATCTCGCACAGGCGGCGGACTATCTCGGCACCGGAAGCATCGACCAGAATGCGGCGTACAACCGCTTTTCCTACGCCAACAATGCCATTCGCAATCAGGTGGCGGAGACCATTGAACAGAGCGGGAACTGGGGACAGGCGGGCAGCTTCCTGTACCAGACCGGCATGAGCATGGGCGACTTCCTGCTGAATACTGCGATCACGGGCGGATTCGGCGGAGGCGGCGCACTGAGCGAGGGAATGTCTCTTGCCATTATGGGCACCGGTGCGGCGGCGGATGCCACCATTGCAGCGAAGGATAGAGGACTGACAGACACACAGGCGTTCACGCTGGGAACCATCGCGGGTGCGGCGGAAGTGTTTACAGAGAAGTTCAGCATCGAGGCGCTGCTGAAAGGCAAGTGGGAAGACGGAGCCATCAAATATATCCTGAAGAATGCGTTCACAGAAGGCGCGGAGGAAGTGGGCAGCGACTTCATCAACCTGTTTGCCGACATCCTCATCGCCAAGGACAAGAGCGAGTGGCAGCAGACCATAGACGCATATATGGCGGAGGGCAAGACGGAGAGCGAAGCCTTCGGCCTTGCAGTGGCGCAGCAGGCGGCGGAGATGGGGCTGGACTTCCTCGGCGGCGCACTGTCCGGCGGCACCATGGCCACGGCGGGTGTGGGCATCGGAACGGTGCAGCGAAACGCCGGATACCAGCAGACCGGCAGCACGCTGCGCAAGATGGGCAACGAGATGGTGAACAGCATCATCGAGACGGCGGAGACCCTTGATGAAAACAGCGAGGCATACAAGCTGGGACAAGAGCTGAAGAACAAGCTGAACAAGGGCAAGAAGCTGACGGATACGGAGATCGGCAGACTGTTTGCGGAGACCACCAGAATGCTGGAAGAGACGGAACCGACTGCAGGACAAACCGGAACCGCTCAGGAACAGACGAAAGGCATGGTGCTGCCGACGGCGGAAGAGACCGGCGGAACGGAACTGCCAACAGCTGAGCAGGCAGAAACACAGACGCAGCAGCGCACAACGGAGCAGGAACGCCAAACTGCGCCGCTGAGAGAGACCATGGAGGCAGATCGGCTGGGCGTTTTGCCGACGGCGGAACAGGCGGAAACGCGGCAGAGAGCTGCGAGAGCCGAGACGGAAACGGAACGCACGGGCATTCTTGCGGGCGTGGACGAGGACACCGTCGCCAAGGTACAGCGCATCGCCAACATTGTGGGGCGCGAGGTGGTATTCTTCGACGAAGGCGCGGATAGCGCTGGAGGAATGCACAACGGCTACTACAACCCAGCAGACAGGAAAATCTATGTCAACGCACGCAGCCAGAACCCGGTGGCACAGATCATCAGTCACGAACTGACACACAGCATCGAGGCAAGCGGAAGCTACAGCGATTTGCAGAAGCTGGTATTGAACCGCATCCGGCAGACCGGAGGAGACCTGCAGGCTATGCGGCAGCAGAAGGCGGAACTGTATGCGCGGCACGGCGAGAACCTGACGGACAACGCAGCCATTGATTCGGAGATCGTGGCGGAGTATGTGGAAAAGTACCTGCTGACCGACGAGCAGAGCATCCGCACCATGGTGCAGCAGAACCGGACGCTGGGACAGCGCATCCTGCAGTTTATCAACGAGCTGCTGGCAAAGCTGGGCAACAGCGACGCGCAGGAGCGGGCGTTCCTGACGAAGGCAAAGAATTATTACCAGAGCGCCCTGCAGGAGACACAGAGCAGCTTCACCGCAGACATGCAGCAGCGAGCCGCTGCGCAGGCGCAGAACATGAACACGCTGCAGCAGCAGATGGCAAACGGGGAAATCTCTGAAGAGGATGCAGAAGCGGCGTTCAACGACATGTATGACCCGGAGATCGACATGCAGCAGGGGCTGGGCGGATTGCAGCACAGCTATGCCGGGGCGAACGCCAACGGCGCGAACCTTGAAAGCCTGCGGGAAGCGCAGGAGATGCAGCAGGCCGGAGCCGACATGGAGAGCATCCGCAAGGCGACGGGCTGGCATCAGTTTGCGGACGGCAAGTGGCGGTTCGAGATCGACGACAGCAGGATGCAGCTGCGCACCGACGCGGCGGATATTCCCAACTACACCACGCTGGGAGAGCTGGTGGATGCGCCGGAGCTGTTTGAAGCATATCCGGATATGGCGGATTTGAGCGTGACATTCCACACGCTGGAGGACGGACAGAACGGCGGATACAGCAGGAAGTTTGACAGCATCGAGCTGAGCCGCGACCTGAAGAACAGACCGGAGGCGCTGCTGAACTCCCTCATCCATGAGGCGCAGCACGCCATCCAGAACCGGGAAGGATTTGCCAGCGGGGCAAACCCCGCCTACTGGAACCGGAGAATGGAAAACGGATTTGACAGCAGGACGGCGGAGGAACGGCGCGAGGGCGCACGACTGCAGGAACAGTATGAGCAGATACGGGAGAGCGACCCGCAGTTCGTTGCGGCTATGGAAGAGCTGAATGCCATGGCACCGAAGGTGCCGCGCGGGAAGGTTGACCTGACCACATGGGAGCAGATCGAGCCAGACCCGCCGGAGTGGGTACGCTACGACGAGCGCAGAGACCAGCTGGAGGAACAGTACGGCGACCGCGTATGGGACTGGTACAGCCTGCGGGACAGCATCGACCGCAACGCGAGGAACGGAGGCCGGATGCCGACCGACCTGTACCGCGACACGGCGGGAGAGATCGAGGCGCGGGACACTGCGAAGCGACGGGAGCGGACGGCGCGGGGGCGCCGGGAGACATCGCCTGACTATGGCAGCGAGGACACGGTATTTGCTGACAGTGGGGATGGCTACGCCATCGGAAAGACCACGGACAACAAGCCGTTCGTGGAGGTGGAACAGGACATCCTTGCGGGCGTGCCGGAGGCAGACTGGGTGAAGACCGTCAAGGAGAACCTGAAGAAAAAGTTCCCCAACGGCATCACCGTGGGGAACAACGAAATTCAGATTGACGGCAGAAGCAGACAGGAGATGACTTTCTCCCGGTACATGCAGTGGCTCTATAACAACGACCCGCAGCTGCACGCGGACAAGCTACGCGCCACGGACAATGCCGACGAAATCCTGCGCGCAACGACGGACTGGGTGAACGAAGGGCTAAACCATCCGCGCAAGGACAGAATCACTGACTTCGCCAGAGGTAACGTGTTGCTGCGAGTGGGCGGAAACGACTACACGGCGGACGTGGTGGTAGGCATGAAGAAAAATGGAAGCATGATCGTTACCATCAGGATGGCTGCGATACTGGAACCGATTGGTTTTCTCATGAACAGATAAAACGGAATTCCCACAACTGCGGCAAGTGAAAAGAAAATTAGCTGCCGCTTTGTCAGATTTAACGCTACTTTTGTTTTGACCTTGGTAAGGTCTTTTGGTACTGGTACATACGCCATGGTATGCGCTCCTTTCCTGCCCGTTAGTGGGCATTAAATATCGATTTGCTAAGGCTTCCGGTCTTGAATAATGAAAATGCAAGAATCACGGTATAAGCCGCTACTGAAAACATTGCTGCATGAAGGTCACTGGATATGGTCATTGCATTTACTAAAACTGCATAAATTCCCACACAGACCATCATGAAGAATCCCTGAAATGCCAGTGCGAACAAGCCTTTTAAATAGTTGTTTCCGATATTGCCCCATTCCTTATTGGTCATGGTGGCAAACGGAATTGGTGCTATGGAAGTATAAAGGTAAATTTCTATCATTCTTCCGTACAAGATTACCGTAATGATAATTGACAGAATGTGCATAGTAACACTGATCAACATCGTTTCCATGGATAGCAGGAACAAATCCCCTAACTCCATATCCTCCAGGGCATCCACAATCCGTGAAATTGCTTCTGTTGCATCCACCGCAGTGTTTCCTGATATCACCCCGGCGGCATTGTTGACCACATGCTGGCCAACATCAAAGACCGCCATCGTGATATTGAACGTATTTGTCACCAGATAAATGGCTATATACGCTTTGAAGATCCAGAGGAAAATGTTATAAGTCTCAAATTCATGGAAATTGTTTTTCTGTGTTACCATCGTGATCAATTCATAGCACAGGACAAATGTGATGATCAGTCCCGCAATGGGGACAATCACCGTTTGGGATATATTCTGAATCAGATTAAAAATCCCTGCATTCCATCCCTGCGGTGTCTGCCCCACCTGCCCGGCTATGGTTCCCACCTGCTCATTGACAGACGTGAACATGTTATCCAAACTTGACTTGATAAGCCCGATCAGGATATCCTTTATCGCTTCCGTAATTCTCTCAATGATGGTGTTCATCTACCACTCCTATTAAGAGAACAATGTTGCCAGCTGTGGAATCAGGGTAGTTCCCAGCAGCATGATTCCGGCACCAGCCATCAGCTGTTTGATGCCCTGGCTCTTAGCGCCGGGATTGTCATTTCCATATCCTTCCAGAAGGTTTACGACACCCCACACGCCAAGACCTGCGCCGATTGCGACTACAAGAGTTTTTAAAGTTGTAATTGCACTGCTAAAAAATGCCATATACATTCACCAAAACTGACTTCTTTCAGGTGTTTACGGGAATGAAAAAACACCGACTAAAAAGCCGGCGCACCTAATGTCAGTTATTCCTTTCCTCATTATTTTTCGTTCATTCCCATGGTTACTCCGACAGCTCCACCTGAATTACCTCCACCTCTTCTTCGGGTTTCGGTGTGTACTGCGGATTTAACTCTTTTTCTACTTTGTATCGGTTTTTCTCATTTTCATCTGCAAGAAACCGATAATTTTTGTGTTTCGTGATATCATATTTGTCTGAGAAAAATGGTCTGGCACCACGAATCTGCAGAATACATTTTCCTCCATCCATGACTGCAATCTCATCTTCTGTCATCAGCTGTTTGCCTGTTTTCTGGTAATTCAATCCAAAGGACTTCTGATTGCTCCTCGTTTCCGAAGTGTTATACAGATCAATGGTTTCCTTACCCAGAAGTTCACTCATTTCCTTTAAGGTAGTTTTCTCTTTTCCACCAAGAAATAGTGTAGTATCACAGTTACCCAGAATGGTATCTGCACTATCCTTGTACATTGCCTTTAGCTGACTCTGTGACTGCAAAATAATAGAAGCAGAGATTTCCCTGCTTCGGATAGTTGCAATCAGCTTGTCAAACTGAGGAATTTGCCCGATGTTGGCAAACTCATCAGCGATGACACGCACATGCACCGGAAGTCTTCCACCATATTCATCATCTGCCTTATCACAAAGCAGATTGAAAAGCTGTGACTGTAACATGGCAATCACAAAGTTAAAGGTTGTATCTGTATCGGACATAATCAAAAACAAGGCTGTTTTCCTGTCCCCAATCTTATCCAGTTCCATTTCATCATAAGACATGATCTCACGAAGTTCTGCGATATCAAATGGTGCCAGCCTCGCGCCACAGGAAATAAGAATACTTTTGGCAGTTTTGCCAGCCGCCATTTTGTATTTTTTATACTGTCTGACCGCAAAGTGCTGCGGATCTCTTTCTTCCAGTTCCTGGAACATCATATCCACTGGATTCTGGTAAGTTTCATCCTCTTCACGGGTTTCGCTTTCATTCAAAAGATCCAGAAGGGTATTCAGATTCTTTTCCTCTTCATCCCCTTCATACCAGATAAAAGCAATCAATGCTGTGTACAACAGCTTCTCTGCTTTCACCCAAAAATCTTCGGAAGCTTTTTCCCCTTCGCCTTTGGTATTTACAATAATTGTTGTCACCAGCTTCAGGATATCTTTTTCAGACCGTATATAAGCAAATGGATTGTAATGAAGGGACTTGGAAAAATTGATGGTATTCAGAACCTTAATCACATATGGCTCATGTACCACTTTTCCAGATTTATCTTTCATAATATTTCCATTCTTATCTTTCTTAGGTGGTCCCTTTGCTAACATCTTCCCGCACTCTTCAATCAAAGTGCCTTTCGGATCTGTAATGACCATGGAACAGTTCATCTGCATGACCGATGGTTTTACGAAAAAACGTGTCTTACCGGAACCACTGCCGCCGATGACCACTATATTTTTATTTCTTGCATACTTCGGCTGCTTCGGTCTGCTCTCCATGGTCAGTGCTTCTGTTGCTGTCAATGGAATGTTCATCCATGGATCTTCCGACATATAAGGCTTGATATCCTCTGCGGTTCCCCATCTGGCTGAACCATACTCGATGCCTTTCCGTAATTTCTTTGCGTCTGCCTGTTTCTGCCAGACTAACACTTTCAGAACGACTGCAACAACAATACCTGCTAGCAGATCTTTCCAGTTATTGCTTAACACAAAACCAGCAAAAATCCGGTCTGCGTGTTCCATTGCATATAAAAGTTTGTTCCCCATATCTTCTCCCGGACTGTTCCGGTAAAGAAAAAATGCCCGGTCTGCATAGAAAGCAGCCAGAGCATAAGGGATATTTGTAAGAACCAGTTTCTTTTTATCCAGGGCGGACAGCTTACCCCCGATTTTATTCTTCCACTTCTGCATCAGAGTTTTGCCACTTTTCTTTTTCATCGACTCTGCTCCTGATGCCGGTTCTTTACTTTGTCCTTCGTCTTCTTTGGCATCATTGCCCGGTAAGCTGCAAGACGCTTATGAATGGAAGGCTTATTCGCTTTTTGAATCTGTTTCTGGGAAAACTCACGGAAAGCAGCATTTAGGGCATCCTGATCACGTCCCTTGAAGAATACCAGATAAACCGGTGGCTCTTTGCTCTTGTCTTTTTTCAGAGCATAATTAATCCCGTATTTTCTGGCATACCGTTCAAAGGACTTGATATTTTTGTCCGTGATCTCGATATTGACCATCCCAGCATTCTGTTTTGCCAGCTCTTTTACCGTGACCTTTCCCTGTTTCGGCTGATTTTTCTGTGCTTTCTTCTCTACTGATTTCTGCTTCTGATGACGCAGATACGCAACAAGAACCTTTTTCAACAGGTCTGCTGTAATCTTAGTAGCCCGAATACAGAACGTGACCGTTTTCTGAGTTACCTCTTCCTGCATGACTTTTCCCTCCTTTCAGCGATTCAACTGCTGTCCAGATCAATAATCATGGCAATCACCCCCTTTAATGAAAAAAGACAGATTAACCGGTAATCAGGTTCTGCACCTGTACGAGTTTTTCTGTCCCTTCTTCTTTTCTCTTATCTTCTCCACCACAATAGATGGGAACACACATTTCAAGTATTCTACTGTAAATACGCTGATGGGCAGTATCCAAATCTGTGGATTTCATTTCATTCAGTCCCAGATTCGTTGTTACGATCAGCGGAAGCATTTTACAATAACGGCTATCTATCACATTATAGACCTGCTCCAAAGCAAACTCGGAATTTCGTTCTATTCCTAAATCATCAATAATCAGCAGCGGATAATCCACAAGATTTTGTATGATTTGGTTCTTATCTGCCTGATAGCTGGTCATTTCATTTAAAATCCTGGAAAAATTCGTCATCATGACACGTTCTCCCTGTTCCAAAAGTGCATTTGCTATACAGCCTGCAAAAAAACTCTTCCCGGTTCCAACTGGTCCCATCAGAAGCAGTCCTACATTTTTTCTCTTCATATTTGTCCAGTTTTCTACATACTGCCTGGCGATTAGTATCTTCTGGTTGCTTCCATTGTCATTTTCAAATTTCCATTCCCAGAATCTTCTTTCCCGAAGTCCGACGGATTTTCTCTGATAAAGCTGCCGCTGTGCTTCTTCCCACTGCATCTTCTCATCAAGTTCCTGCCTGGCTTTTACCTCGCATTCACACAAACAGGACACTACATGCTCAAATCCCATCAGACTAACTTTCATCTGTTTTCTTTTTCCACAGATACCACAATGAAGACATCCCTCTTCATCCAGATAATCTGCTGTTACTTTATTTTCCATCACAGGCTTTCTCCTTCCTGAAATTCATATTTGTCCATTCCTGCCCTGGCTCCATCTCGTTCTGCCCAAAGACAAATTGTTGCAAAATGATTCTGATACTCTTTTCCACTGGATTTCATATAAACAGAAAGATGATCAATCCGTTTCTGATAATCCCATGGAAATAACGTCATCAACTCCTGCAGTTCGGCTTCTGACAGGACAACATTTTTAAATCTACCATACTGACTGAATTTTTCTTCCAGAGCGGGAGTATTGCCCTTACTCTTATCAGTATGATTACTTTCAGTCTTATTTATCTTAGTATTACTTCCATCCAGATTCTTGCAGTCCGGACTTCTATTTTTTTGCGTTCCGGACTTCCAGTTTCTTGCAATCCGGATTTCCAATTCCTTGCAGTCCGGATTTCCAGTTTCTGGCGTTCCAGAAGCAAAGTATCTTACTGGCTTTCCTCTAATCCGTTTCACAAAATTTTTCACGTATATGACAGAAGGACGATTATTTCCCTGCCGATACCGTTCAATCAATCCAATCCCATGCACACTGTCAAGCTCATAAAGAAGCTTTGTCACTGTCGTATGCGACATTCGCAATAGTTCCTGCAATTCTGCGATCGTGTAAATGATATAGACATAACCATCACTATCAATCCATCCATTTTTCTTGGATAGGCTGATTCGATCAAGCAGAATTCCGTAAAGAAGCTTTGCGTCTGTGGACAGGCTTGCAAACTCTTTTTCTGTGAACAGAGCTTTTGGTATCCGAAAAAAAGAAAACTGGTCAGATTCTTCTGCTCTGAAATATTCAAAATCTGCCATAATATTTTCCTACTCTTCTACATCGAAATCACAATTTGCCGCACTGCCTGTACCATGGCACATCTCATCAAACACAAAATTGAATGACTGAATCATTTCGTCCAAATAATAATTTCTAGCCTTCTTGTTGCAAGCATACATATCACCAATAAAGCCTTCATCATTCCCCATCGCATGAACAAGGGTTTCCAGGACCTTCATAAACTTCTTTCTTGAACAGCTATCATACTGTCTGTTCACATATTTCTGGATATCTAACACACGAGCAGGATTATTTTCATTTTCCTCCAAAATTCCAAATGCAAGATCCATGCCAAACTCATATCCATCAGCCTGGATTTGATCAATATCCATCTCTCCAAGTTCATCCTGGTATCCTCTCTCTTCCATTGCAGTTAAAGAAGTTTCGTATTCATCAATATATCCCATATCCGCAATAGTTTCCAAAATATCTCTGGATGCTTTCACCATCTTGTCCATGATAATTTCTCTTTCAAGCAACGTCATATTTGCCATAATAGTATCTAATGTCATCATTGATTCTTCCTCCATCTCATTTTCATAAATATCATTGATAT
>OGOZ01000647.1_pt1 | contig 22664 bp, 20 predicted proteins | sample 1552801 | NCBI WGS metagenome assembly OGOZ01 (sample SAMEA2580196, study PRJEB22360) | human gut metagenome | biome: human gut; feature: human-associated habitat; material: faeces | place: Denmark | collected 2008/2010 | reverse complement strand
GCGATGCACGCCCGAAACGTATTATGTTCGCGATCCGGTTTACTATTACGGTCGTCTTTCCGCTGCCCGCCCCCGCGAGCACCAGAAGCGGCCCTTCCGTCGTATAAACGGCTTCGCGCTGCGCTTCGTTCAGCCGCGCAAAGTATTTATCGAAAAGCGCTCTTTTTACCCTGTTGAATTCACTTCCGTTTGTCATAACAGTATTCCCCACATATATATTATATACATTATAATACATCCACGCCCGATTTTCAAGCGTTTTTTCCCGCTTTTGCGTGTTTGCCGCTGCTCGGAGAATATACTTGCAATGGCGGCGCGAAGGTGGTATAACGGTATAAACAAATGAATCTTTCACAAGGAGTAACACCCATGCGATTCCGTACCTGCCCCGCCGTCAAAAAGTATAAGGATTTCGGCGGCGAGCTTACCCTGCACGGCATACGCCTGTTTTCCGTCGGGCAAGCCGACCTGTTTTCGAGCACGCTGCGGATACTTCTCCCCGCGGCGGAGATAACAAACGTTTCCTCCCCGGAGGAAGCGAATGTAAGGATATCCGTCTCACACGCCTTTTCGCCGCAAAGCGAATATTGCCTGATGCGTATCACCGACACCGGCGTGGAGATCCACTGCCGCGACAACGCCGGCGCGCGCAATGCCGCCGCGGTGGCAGCCCAGCTTGCTTCCCCCGTTCCCGGCGGGTTCACGCTGCCCTGCGGGATGATCGAGGATTGGCCGGATGCCGCCTACCGCGCCATGATGCTGGAAAGCTCCGGCCGCGCGTGGATGCCCATGGAGCACCTGATGCGCCATATCCGCGAAATGGCGCTTGCCCGCATGAACGTGCTGCAATTCCATTTTATGGAGCACAACGGCTGCACGGTCCCGCTTGAATGCCTGCCGGATTTCCCCGGCTACGGCAGCGAAAACCTGAAATACACGCGCGAAGAGATCGACAGGATGATCGGATACGCCGCTTCTCTCGGCATTACCGTCACGCCGTTTGTCGAAATACTCTCCCATGCGACATCGCTTGCAAAATGCGCCGGGATCACCTGCCCGGGCGATACGGAGGAAAATATGTTTGCCGTCTGTGTCGGGCAGGAAAAGACCTTTTCCGTCATCCGCGAGGTGCTTGCCGAAATCGCCGCGATCTTCCCGGATGATATCATCCATATCGGCGCGGACGAATACGATATGTCCGCCGTCACGCCCTATACCGCGCATTGGGATAAATGCCCCGAATGCCGCCGCCTTGCCGCCGAAAAGGGCTTTACCACCCTGCGGGAGCTGTTTGTTTATGCTATCGGCAGGATAAACCGTATCGTGAACGGGCTGGGCAAGGTCATGATGATGTGGAACGCCGATATGCGCCCCGGACACCTTCCCGATTCGCTCGACCGCAACATAATAATGCACTTCTACCGCTCGGACAACACCCTCTGCCGCGAAAAGATATTCGATCTTTCCATCGGCGGCTATGCCGCGGAGGGCTTTTCGGTTATCAATTCCTATTTCCCGCTTACATATATGAATTTCGATTTCTATATGAGCGCAGAAAAGCTTTCGAGCTGGACACACCTCACAAACCCGCTTGTCCCCGCGGAAAACCGCGCCTCCGTGCCCGGCGGCTGCTGCTGCGCGTGGGAAGCGCACGGGCATTATATCCGCAGCATCTCCGCCGCGATATTGCTCTTTGCCGACCGGCTCTGGAACGCCTTCGGCAGCCCCGCGGTGTACGATAACGAATACGGCACCGTAATGACGCGCATCCTGTTTTCCGGCGCGCTCCCCGCGGATATGAATGTCTTTGCCTGCATCGGTACCGTGCTCCCGCCGCTCAACGAAAAGACAAAGGTCTCCGTTTATTCCATCGCGGCACCGGAATGCGAGCTTATCCGTACCGAAAAAGCGCTTCGCGTGCTTGCCGAAAAGGGCGATTGGCTCGCCGGAGCTTATGCCGACGCCGTTTCCGAGGCGGGTGCCGAGCTGCGCGCCTTGCCGGCGGAGTTTTCACCGCAGGCAAAGCCCACCTTCTTTATCGGCTGATCCGATATTGTTTATACGCGGCAGGCGCTGTTTGCAGCCCTGCCGCGTTTTTCGCGCGGGAAGGGCGATCTGTAATACGGAAAAGTGCGCATTGATGCAAAAATCTGTATTTGAGTATTGACATATCTTTTCGGGGGATGATATAATGCAGAAAAGTGTAAAATGCTGCAAAAATCTTTATTTGGAGGCGCCGCATGGAAATCAAACGTGATCTGTATTTGTCTGCGCTTATAAGCAGGAAGGGAAACGGGCTGATAAAGGTCATCACCGGTATACGGAGGTGCGGAAAATCCTATTTGCTGAACACGCTCTTTTACCGTCATCTGATATCGGAGGGTGTCGCAAAGGATCATATCATCCGTTTTGCCTTTGATTCCGCAGAGGATCTCGGGCGTATCGGCGAAAGCCTGATAAGCCTCGAAAAGGAGGGCAGGAAAGCCGACCCGGAAAAATTTATGGCTTTTGTGCGCTCGCAGATCAGGGATGCAGGCGTATACTATCTCCTGCTTGACGAGGTTCAGCTTCTGGATTGCTTCGAAAGCGTCCTGAACGGTTACCTTCGCAGGGAAAATACGGATGTATATGTCACCGGGAGCAACGCAAAATTCCTTTCGAGTGATATTATCACCGAATTCGCCGGGCGCGGCGATGAGGTCAGAATGTATCCCCTTTCGTTTTCGGAATTCATGTCGGTTTATCCGGGCGATAAGTACGAGGGGCTGACGGAGTATATGATGTACGGCGGAATCCCGATTGTCGTGCTCCGCCAAAACGAAAACGATAAGGCGCGTATGCTGCAAAGCCTGTTCGAAGAAATCTATATCAGCGATATCATAAGGCGCAATCGGCTGAAAAACCGGGGCGAGCTGGAGGCTCTTCTGAACATCCTTTCCTCGGCGATCGGTTCTCTGACAAACCCCGAAAAGCTGAAAAACACATTCCGTTCCGCCGGGAACAGCCGCATAACCACCGCCACGATAAACAAATATCTGAAATGTCTCGAGGATGCCTTCCTGATCGAATCGGCACATAGATACGATATCAAGGGCAGGGCGTATATCGAAACGCCGAAGAAATACTATTTCTCCGACCTCGGACTGCGCAACGCACGGATAAACTTCCGCCAGTTTGAACAGACTCACGCCATGGAAAACGCCATTTACAATGAGCTGAAGCTCCGCGGATTCAGTGTGGATGTGGGTGTCGTGCCGATGACGGAGCGCGATGAAAGCGGCAAAACAAAAAGAAGGCAGCTGGAGGTGGATTTCGTATGCAATCTCGGCTCGAAGCGGTATTACATCCAATCTGCCTATTCGATTCCTGATGCGGAAAAAATGGCTCAGGAAACACGCCCGTTCGCAAGAATCGGGGATTCCTTCAAAAAGCTCATTGTAACAAAGGATATTGTACCCGCGGCATATGACGAAAACGGTGTGCTTACGCTCAATATCTATGATTTCCTGCTGAATCCGGATTCGCTTGACATATAGCGCCGCAGGCAGTGAATACAAAAAACGGACGGGCAGCCCGGGCTGCCCGTCTTTTATTATTTTCCGTTTGCTCCGGTGCGCCGGCAGCGCCCCGGGGAAAAAACCTTTATTTTATATATTCTGTGCCGATGGAGTGGCGCTTCAGGCGGATAAGATCGGCGAGCCCGATTTCCTTTCCGTCCGCCATCGCCGCGGCACGCTTGCCGGCGGCGGTCAGGGAATAGGTGCCGAGGTAGGCGCGTTTTGCATAGAGGTAATCCACCGCGTCGATCCTGCCGTTGCCGTCGGCATCGCCCTTGACGGATACGCGGTATTCCCTGTCGCCCACGCGAATGACGGAATCCGTAGTGATAAGCGCGCCGTCCTCGAATTCGCCGCCGATCTTATCGCGGATATCGAGCCCGGTGTTCTCGAACGCCGCGCGGAAGTCCGAAACCTTTGTCCCTGCGGGAACGGCGGCTACAAGACCGTCTTCCACGACATAATTCACGCCGTCGCGGAGAACAAGGTCCGAAGCGGAATAGGTGAAGCTCACTTCGGTATCTGTCCCGAAGGTTGCGTTTACCGCCGCTTTGTCGGGCGTGTATCCGCTTTTTGCCGGTGCGGCGATATCAATGCTTGCGCCGGTATGGCCGTAAACCTTTTGAACGCCCATGTCCGCGCCGTCCGTATCAACGCACTTCACGGTTATTTCCGCCTTGTCGGTTCCGTCGTAAACGGCGATAAGATGGTTTGCGATAAGCTCTGCAAAGCGGGAATGCCCGTATGCGGACTGATGTATGCCGTCGCCCGCGCCGCAGAATTTTTTAAGATCCTCCTTGCGGCATTCGGCGTTGATATCCACCAGCGTGCAGCCGTATTCCATCGCAACGGAGCGCATTGCGTTGCAGAATGCGTTCATGTTATCCGGGTTGCCGTAATCCAGTCCGTAAGCGCCGGCGGTATACCAGCCCTTTTCGGTGCAGACCGGGTTGGGGGTGACAAACACCACATCCGCGCCCGCCGCCTTCAGCTCGCGTGCGAAATATGCAAGGTTTTCGCGGTAATCGGCAAGCGCGGTGAGCGGGTTCCCGCCGGAAAGCTGCTTTGCCTGGTCGTTCATGCCGAAGCAGATCAGCACGATATCCGGGTTTTGGTCAAGCACATCGGCTTTGAACCTTGCCTTTGCGTGCACGGTGGTGTTGCCGCCGATGCCCGCGTTGATGACCTCCGTGCCGAGGTAGCCGTAAAGCATTTTGACATACCCCGTGCGTGCCGTGAGGCTGTCGCCGAAGGCGACTATCTTTTTATCGCGCAGCACGGAATCGAGCGCGCTCGTGTTCACGCATTTGAGCGCTGCCCGTGCGATCACGCCGGGGATACTGCCTTCTCCGCGCGCATAAAGCGTTATCGTGTATGTCCCGCCCACGGAAAGCATATCCGCCGGGATTGTATAGGCTGTGCCGGTGACGGTCTTGCGCGTGATAAGCACGGCACCGTCGTCGTTTATGGAGGATTCGCTCAGCGCAAAGACATATTCGTCCGCCCCGGCGACCGCCGACCAGTTCACCGTCGTTCCCTCTGCGGGGGTGTTCAGTATGCCGCCGACGGCATCGGTGAATGCGGGCGCGGCAAGCTGGCTGCCGGTGAACGCCGGGTCGTAAGCCGTCGCTTCCTCATCCGGCACGTTGGCGCGTATGCGCGCCTTTTCGCCGCGAGTGCCGGCGGCAAGGTCGATATCGTAAAGCCACACCGGCATCCCCACCGCGAGGTTGGCGATAGCCGCATCGTTCGCGCCGCAATCCATCAGAACAAAACCGTTTTCGGGTATCAGCGGCTGCTTTACCGCGGTGGCGGAAACGTTCCTGTCCAGTGAAATTATCCTGTAATTGCCGGCTTCGGCATCCCATTCGCAAACAACGGCGCGCCACCATTCGTATTTGCCCACGCTGTGGGGTGCGCTTTCGCCGCTTTTTGCGGTGAAGATTATGGATTGCTTCTGATCATAGACAAGGTTGTCTATTCCGGTGGGGATAACGTCTATGCCGATCGGCTTTGAGTTATTCGGGTCGTAAGCCTCCTTGCCCTCCTCCGGATCGCCGGTCTTTATATAGGCGTTCGAAACGAAATCGTCCTCATACCAGAGCTTACCGTTCACATCGACAATTCCGGCGGAAAGATCGGTGCCGTAAAGCCAGACCTTGTCGCCCACGTTCAGCTTGTTCACAAGCGCCATGGAATCCACAACGCGCTGCGTGACATAGTTGGGCTTAGTGGGATCGCCGAGCGCGGGCCAGTTATTGCCCTTGCTTATGCCGTAAACAAAGCCCGTTTCGGGTATCGTATAGGAGGATTTATCCTTGTTGCTGCTGTTTTTATCGATGGTTACTATTTTGTAGCAGCCGTCCTCCTCCGACCAGTCGCATATAAACAGCTGCCACCATGCGAAGGTGCCGAGCTGCCCGACGGTTTTGTAATTCCTGCCGTTTGCGATGATCGCGCTGCCCTCCATCAAGGGGCCGACATTTATATGCGTGATGATCAGCTTGCCGTCCGCAGTGCCGTATGCGCCGGCGGAAAGCGGCAGCGCGCAGATCAGCATCACGCCTGCAAGCACGAGTGCGAGAATGGATGTCAAACGCTTCATTTGTCTTTTCTCCTTGTAAATATTTTTACTGTACTTACATTCTACCATACTCCCGCCCATAAATCAACATGTTTATAGTACGTAGCAGCGCGGCAAAATCGCGGAAGCGATATTTCCTTGCGGGCAGTTATACCCGCCGAGGCAGAAAGCCCCCGCCGCAAAAAAGCACCCGCTTCGCAGGAAGCGGGTGCTTTTTCTGTTTTGTCTTAATCGGTTTATGCGAACTTGGAAAGGTCAAATGTTCCGAGTCAGCCGCGTTTGAGGTATAGGCAATCCGCCATCGTGATCTTCCCATCTCCGTCAACATCGCCCGGCATTCGGGGTGCGGATTCCTCCGCTGCCGTAACGGTAATCTGCGTCACATTATTGCCCGCCTTGTCGGCGGCGAAAGCCGTCTGCTTGCCGCCCGCGGGTGCAAGGGTGAAGGATCTATCCGCGCCGAGCTCGATTTTTATACCGTTTACAGTAACGCTTTCCGGGTGCTTTTCCTCCGCCGTTGCTCTCTGCGCGCCGCAATAGGGTTTGCCGTTTTCGATGCCGGCAAAAGTCCGAAAAAACAGGGAAAGCAGCGCTTCCGGGCCGCGCCGGAAACGCCGCGTTGCAATATTCAGAACCTTTTTATAAACTCCGCGCGGGTGCCGTGATCCCTCCCGCGGACAAAGCCCGCCTTTTCCAGCACGCGCATAAGGCGCGTGTCCCCCGCGGCGGCGGAGGCATAAACACGGTCGATCGACAGCTTTTCATGCGCGAGCCGCAGCGCCGCCTTTGCCGCGGCGGTGCCGTACCCCTTGCCGCGGTAGCTGTCGTTGGCGATAAATACCTCCAGCTCGCAGCGCTTTTCGGAATAAACTATGCAGGGCAGCCGCACAAAGCCTATCACCTCGCCCTTGCGGGTGAACACGCCGAACACCGGGTTCCACTCGGCGGTCGCCGCTTCGGCGGCAAAGCGGGTGTCGACCTGCTCCTCGTCATAGCTGAAAACACGGTCGGTGATCGCCGGATCGTATACGACCTTGCGCCACAGCGCGCGGTTTTCCTTTTCGGTCATCCTGCGCAGCGAAAGCTCTTTTGTGTCTATTCCTTCTACCATCGGTTCGCTTCCTTTCCGTCGTTTTTCGCTTTTGTTTGCGGCAATCAGCCGAAAATCTGCTTCTTTTTGCCCTTTGCGTTGCGCGGCCATTCGCGGATACGGGTGATGTATTCCAGGTTGACGGCTTCGGTGCCCTCCCTGTTTTCCACGATAATGCCGCCGTCCGTCACTTCCTTTACCGTGCCGCGTATGCTCGAATCGCTGCTCATCACGGTGTAAATAAGGCATTCTCTGCCGATAAACTGTTTTGCCAGTTCCTTCATTGCGCCGACCTCCTTTTGTTGCTGCTGTTTCTTCTTTTTGTTCAGAATATGCCGTACCGCCGCCAGCCTGCGCCGCCGGAGCATCCCCGGGATGATCACCAGCACAAGCAGGGCGAAGATTACGATGTAAAGACTGTCCATTTGTTCACTCCCTTGCCGCCGTGCGGCAGTCTGCCGTTTATTTCCCCCGCGTTTCCCGCGTGAGCAACATCAACGTCTCCACATGCCTCGGGACAATAGCGTGAATAAAAATGCCGTTATCTACGCTGTCCACACGACCCTCGACGTAAGGAATATGCTGTTGACCAGTTGAGTCAGGACACCCGGATCGATTATACTGCTTCATCAGATTTCGTGACTTTAAAACATGTTTTTTATGATGGTCGATGCAATGTTTTTTCCCTCTCGGTGGTCGCTTGCTGTTTTAGAAACCGTAGTTTTGTATCTACCATCTCCATAGTAAGTAAGCCGATAGTGTTTACCGTCTTCGGTAATGGTAAATCCCAAATCCATTAGCGCCTGCCGCAAAGTTCCGCTCATCGTCCTATAGTCTCTAAGGAGAATTTTTATTGTGTTCGCTCTTTTTTCAGACGCACCTTCAAATCCATTCCTTTGGATAATATCTGCCAAAACATCATATCTTCTTGTTTTGGCGGCTGTGTTTTTTAACTTTTCAGCAACCGCCTCTAATATCATCTCTTTTATTTCCCCTGGGAAGAATTCGTCCTCAACGCCGAGGTAAATAATAGCAACATCTTCTGTCGAGTCGAGTTTGGCTTTTAGACCCTGATTCTCATAAGATAATGCATCATTTGCTTTTGTTAATTGCTCAACCTGTTGTTGAAGCTTCTTTATATCATCATCAAAATACGCAATCAATTCGTCAGCATCATTGAGTGCTTTGGCCTTTTCAAGTTCTGCTGCAAGCCGTTCCTCTTTCTGGCTGCTATACCTGTCGCGTAATAGTGCGTTATTAACTCCAGACCATGTGTAAAGCGTATCCACCATTTGAGAGTTGCTATACTGTATTACGCTTCGTATAACCCTCTCCATTAAAATATCATCACTGCCTTCATAGGCACGATAAAGAAATCTCTTGTGTCCTACTGCTTGGTTAGGGTAGTAGATGCCGATTGCGCCATAGTATTCATTCTTATCGTCACAATCGCGTCTTAACCGACTGTTTAGCCAGCCTTCCTTTTGGACAAGTACATGGGCAACCCCTTTGAGCCGGCTGGCAATCCATTTCACATTCACCGGATCCTCTCCGAAGAATGTTTTAGAAATATAGACAACCGGCAAACGATAATGGCTGACCCCATTAATGACATCAACAAGGATGTCCAAATTGTCCTTATCGATAATAACGGGTCGATTGGACACGGGGAGATTATTATCGTCCTTTATGTAGCCCTTTTCTACCAGGAGTGAAATAAAGTGAGGTGTTGAGAAGCCGGATTCGACGGTCAGTGCAGATTCAAGATAACTTCTATCCAGGCGAACGGACATTTTCATGTCGTTAAAGTTCATGACATAGTCAGTATCCCAAACCACACCGTCAGTTTCGGTTTTTTCATAGCGTATGGCAATGGTATTCTGATTCCGGTATTCTTCTATGGCAAGCCACAAAGAATCGTCTCCATATCGAATGTTTCTTTCCCCGTTCCAAACCAGCCCGGGAATAACGTTTTCTTTATGAGGACTTCCTTGATTCCATTCGATGGCAAGGCGAATAAAATCGTCTTTGCTCATTGTAGCCGGCTGCCGCAAATAGAGTTTATATCAGTATCATTTTTGCATTTTTGAATGATATCAAGAATTTCAAGATTAAGACGATCCATCCATAAAGCCGGGTCATATCCAATCACTATTGCATCAATATCATCCCAAGTCAAATTGCAATGAATGAGGCTCTGCTTTATAGCTGACGAAGGAAACATTCCTTTAGAGCCTTTAATCCTATTGCAACGTTCCTCTTCAATCCCAAAAACAACTTCGCCGTTAATAAAAACAACAACGGACGGGTCATGATAGTTCAGACCGTAAATGCAGGGATTGATCCCTAATAATATTTCGTTTTTAGTGCCAAATATGTCTTTCATTATATAAACCCTCAGCAAAATGAATTTCCAGTTCTATCTTATCGTCCGTTTGTATCTGTATTGATTTATGGCTTACTCAAGGGATTATTAAATCATTTGTCCTCTAAGGGACAAAAAATCCTTTTTCTGATATATCCAATCTGAAAACGATTGGACAGTTTCTGCGTTATTATTTTAAATTGATTTGAAAAGTCTTTAGTGCAATGGGCATCAGATCCGAGCACTATTTTTTTGCCTCCCAACTGACGGTATCGTTCAATTATGGAGTACGAAGGCAGTGGCTCATCATGCGAATTATGAATAGACGAAGTGTTTACTTCTAATACTATGTTTTGCTGAACAACTTTTGAAAGAATCTTATCTAATAATCCGGAATCAATCTCCCAGCTATCAAAAAACAACCTCGGGAAATCTAAATGAGCCAACACTTGGAAACCGCCAAGCTCGATAGTCTTTAACATTATGTTGTAGTATTCATCTAGTGCTTCTGTAACTGGCAGGTTCCTCGCTCCCGGAAATGCCGCATTGTTGCAATGATGGATTCCTGCCGTAATACAATCGAATGGATAGGCGCAGTATTTAGCGAACTCATGTGGAAACAGATGTGGCTCAGAAAATTCGATCCCACTAAGTAAGGTTAATGAACTATACTTCTTCCGCAAACGATTGATTTCGCAAAAGTAATCGTCAACAACAAAGTTTTGAGTTCTATTATCCTTAATGATAGACAGGTTTTTTTCCATAGAATTGAAATCCACATGCTCGGTGAAGCAGATTATCCTAGAACCCGTTTTTTCTGCAGTCAAACAGTATTCTTCCATTGTAGACGTTCCGTCTATCGAAAATTTAGAATGAACGTGCATATCCGCAAATAATTTCATATCATGCCTCTCTCATATAAATCACGGGTAATATCAAAGGCAATAGATGCTTTAATGGTGTTAGTCCTTTCTTCGTTCACGCATTTTGCTGGTTTTATTTCTGCTGGAATTATCTCTTGAACTGCATGAACTATTTTTTTTCGTCGAGCCACTGGTTTTTTTAGAAACATTAGAAGAATCAGTTCGGCGATTCAATTTGCTTACGAGTTGTCCGCACGCAGCTTTTATACTCCCACCGCGAGATTCTCTTATTTTCACAGTCAGTCCAACATCATTTAGTTTATCACGAAAAGCGACTAATTCTTGCTTATTAGGTCGTCTGACCACCTTACAATCAGTTTCGTTGTATTGAAGAAGATTTATAAGAACATTCTTGCCACGAAACCATCTTCCCAACTGTTTTACATCGCTTAAGCGATCATTCAAGCCTGGAATTAATAAATACGCTATGGTAACAGTACGATTGTGTCTCTCAGAATACGAAAGCGTTGACTGGACAACCTCCTCGATATCATAGCCCTTCATATGGGGCATAATATAGTTTCTTGTACGTTGATTTGTTGCATGCAAAGATAATGTGAGCTGGATTTTCAAATGCTCTTCCCTAATTTTTTTCATTTGGGGTAAAGGACCAGAGGTTGAGATGGTAATCCCGTCCGTTGGAAAGTTCAGACCTTTCCGATCTCTAAGAATATGAATCGCTTTAATCACATTGTCGTAATTAAACAGCGGTTCACCCATTCCCATAAATACAATCCGGTTTACTTTTCCGCTCACCAAAACAACCTGCTGAACTATTTCAGATGGGGTAAGATTCCTAATAAAACCGTTTTTACCAGAGGCACAAAAAATGCATCCGACAGGGCATCCAATCATGGTGCTTACACAAACGGTTGTGCCTGTCTTTCGTTTAATGCTGACGGTTTCTATACAGTAACCGTCAGACAATTCAAATGCATACTTTTGGGTGTCGGGACCGCGAAAGACTTCCTTAATCCTTATCGTGCTTTGCTTTTTTCCATTTGGGCCTGAATAAAGATTATGATAGAGTTTATCTGCTTGTTCTTCTCCAATTGTTTCTGCTACTTCAGAATATGTGAATCCATAAGGATCGCTATAAATATCTTCGAGTTGAAGATGAAGCTTGGTTCCCACGATAATCTACCTCCAATTAATCGTAATAGCTATTTATTGAGCCAAAAGAAATCAGTGTTCTTTTGAAGAGTTTTCTCTAAAAATATCGATTGAATTTAACATCTGTAGTGTTCGTTCATCATTACTAAATACTGCATAGAGCGCTAAAAAAACAGTCCAACTCATGCTCTTTTTCCCATTCTCAATTGCGTTATAAGTTTGCCTCGAGATACCGATTCTCTCAGAAATGTCAGCTTGAGAAGCACCGATTCTTGCTCGCAACACAGGTAACTCAATTATTAGAGCGTCGATAAGTTCTCGCCTTTTGCTGCTTAATAGTTCCATAGTTATCTCCCTTCATATAAATTTACACTATCAAATAGCTACTTTTTTCCGTTGGTGTTGATTACATCACACGCAACCCAGCAAAAGCAATTGGCATTAAACAGTTGCAATTCAATTTTAGCTCTCTTTTTGCGGTAATCAATATGGCGGACCACACCATTACATTCAGCAAACAACGGATCGTCAATGTGTATTACATCTCCGATTTGTATTATTCTAATCGCCTTAATCAGGCCATCGGTTTCAAAAATCTTGTTTGCAAATAAACGGTCATAACCTTGAAGGCAGAAACCGCACTCAGGGCAACCAAGCGCTCTTATTACGCCTTCGACCATCATAGCGGATAAATCAACAGGTTCAGATGAATATACAAAGACATATCCCGGAAGCAAGTCAAATAGAATATCAATATTCTTTCCCTGCCTTCTTTGGCGCTTGATTATTTTTGGTGATAACGCTCTATGAATTCCAGCCTTTTCTAAAGCATTTGCGACCTGCTGACATTTCTTGGTTTCGCAGAACAAACAATAACAGTAATTCATTTGGGTAAGCTCCGCCATTAGTCGAATCATTCGGCGAAGCAATTCGACTAAAAAATCGTACTTTATATTCAAACTAAGCATTATTACAGCAAGCCACTGATAATATGCGATAGTTTTGCCTCATTGGTTGGTTCACAAATCGATAAAAACAGTTCTTTGAACCATCGATGATGCGAATTCGTCGTCCACCGCAGATATTTGCAACACCAGCCTATTATCATTATATCATTTGTCGCCGAGGTTGTCAATTTGTTGCCGTAGTTGACGAGCATTTTTTGTACCATTTTTTCAAGGAATAACTCTTGATGCTGTGCCCACCAGTCAGGAAAAGACATTATTCCACTGTTCTTCTAGCTGCTGTTAGTGCTTCTCATTGCACCCTGGTTATAAAAGCCATACTCACAAACCTCTTCACCAAAACTCTTTACATCTCTAATATAGAACTCTATCTAGCGAACTTTTCATACTAAACATTTTATGAAATCCAACGCAAAGCATTGACTTTACCACCGTTTTGGTGTATATTAAAATATAATATTATTTTAGATTTGAGGTGGAAAGGTGATTAAATTTTCTTGCTAACTATTTTTGCATGGCATGAATCTTCGGGCATACACGCTATGCCGATGTTTTTGCTGTGCGTTTGCAAGAAAGTTTAATGCCGATTCACTCATATGAGCCTTGTTTTGCCGCCTTTATGCGGCTTTGACTTCGCTATCAATATGGGATGCAGGAAGTAACTTTCTTGCATCCAATATTTTTGAAAACGTAAGCTTTCAGATTGATACAGATTGGAAGCTTGGATTTACCGGGCGAAACGGCCGGGGAAAAACGACTTTTCTAAAGCTTCTCATGGGGAAATATGAATACAGCGGTACCATTTCAAGCAATGTTTCGTTTGAGTATTTTCCCTATGACGTGCCGGACGCTGACTTTTTTGTCATTGATGTCATTCATGAAATCAGCCCGAATGCGCAGGACTGGGAAATTGCACGTGAGCTGTCCCTGCTGAATGTGTCGGATGATCTTCTTTATCGCTCCTATTCCACCCTTTCAAAGGGGGAGCAGACAAAAGCACTGCTTGCCGCTTTGTTCCTGAAAGAAAACAGCTTTCTGCTGATTGATGAGCCGACGAATCATCTTGACACTTTGGGCAGAAAAACCTTGAGCGATTATCTGAAGCGAAAACATGGGTTTATTCTGGTTTCTCATGACCGGGTTTTCCTGGACAACTGCATCGACCATATTCTCGTAATCAATAAAACAAACATCGAGGTTCAGAGGGGAAACTTCTCGTCCTGGTGGAGGAACAAAGAGATGCAGGACAGCTTTGAACGGGCAGAAAACGAGAAACACAAAAAAGAAATCAGCCGTTTAACAGCTGCCGCACAAAAGACTTCCGGTTGGTCAGACCGTGTGGAAAAAAGCAAAAACGGTTCGACCAACTCGGGAAGCAAGCTGGACAAAGGCTATGTCGGCCATAAAGCAGCGAAAATGATGAAGCGTTCCAAAGCTATTGAAAATCGTCAGCAGGATTTGATTCATGAGAAATCCAAACTGCTCAAAAACCTGGAAACTGCCGAAAGCCTAAAACTTTCTCCGCTTCCATACCACACCAGCCGACTGCTTGAGCTTTCCGATGTTTCCATTGCCTATGGAAGTCGTGCCGTCTGCTCGAATATCAGTTTTACCATAGAGCAGGGAGACCGGATTGCGCTGCAGGGGAAAAACGGTTCCGGAAAATCTAGCATTCTGAAGCTGATCTGCGGGGAAAACATCCCCTATCAAGGCATTTTGCGAAAAAGCGAACGGCTGAAAATTTCCTATGTCCCCCAAAGCACGGCGGGGCTGAACGGCTTCTTAAGCGAATATATCGAGCGAAATCTTCTCGATGAAAGTCTTTTCAAAGCCATCCTGCGGAAATTTGATTTTCCTCGGGAGCAGTTTGAAAAGCGGTTGGACGAATTCAGCGAGGGGCAGAAAAAGAAAGTCCTGCTCGCCAAAAGCCTGTGTGAGCAGGCGCATCTGTATATCTGGGATGAACCGCTCAACTACATTGACGTCCTTTCCCGCATGCAGATAGAAAACCTGCTGCTCGAATACAAGCCGACCATTCTGTTCGTGGAGCACGACAGTGCTTTCTGTGAAAATATTGCGACCAAAACCGTTGAGTTATAGAAAAAGGGGCGAAATAATGAATAACTGTAAAATAGCCGTCACCCATGACAAACTCCATGCAAAGCCAGGTTGTGCTGGCGGCCTTTGCATGGAGTAGCATAAACTGACCGCCGCTCATGCTGGCTTTGCTTCTTGATGATTTCATTATTCAAGAGGAGAAAAGCCTACATGATTTATTCAAAATATGAGGTTATGAAGCGATGTATATCGGGAATGAATTTTCCGGATTATCGCTATGAGCAATTGATAAAGATGATTTTTGCACAGCATATTCCTGACTTTCATTCCATGTATATGCTGCCGGAAAGACTAAGATCAAATTTGGCGGAAACTTTTGGGACCTCTGTCTGCGGCCTTGTTCCAGTTACACATCGGGCATCGGGCCAGGCAGATAAGGTGCTTTTTCAATTAAAGGATGGAAACTGCGTCGAAACGGTGAACCTGCATTACAAAAAAGGATGGGAATCTTTTTGCGTCTCATCTCAATGCGGCTGTGGGTTTGGCTGCAAATTCTGCGCAACAGGTGCTATCGGACACAAACGCAATATGACCGCTGATGAAATAACAGATCAAATTCTGTATTTTTATCTTGCAGGGCATCAAATCAATAGTGTTTCTTTTATGGGAATGGGCGAGCCGTTTGCGAATCCCAATTTATTTGACGCATTAAAAATCCTGACAAACCCGTCTTTGTTCGGATTAAGCCAGCGACGCATTACCATATCGACGATTGGAATGATTCCCGGGATAAAACGGCTGACCCGTGATTTTCCGCAGGTGAATTTAGCTTTTTCGCTGCACTCGCCTTTTGAAAAGCAACGTTCGGAATTGATGCCGATCAATCAAACTTATCCGCTCCATAAAGTAATGGATGCGTTGGATGCGCACGTTGCAAATACCAAAAGGCGCTTGTTCCTGGCTTATATTATGCTGGGCGGAATAAATGATTCGGCAGAGCATGCGAAAGCGTTAGCGCACCTTATTTTGAGCCGGGGAGCGTTGTCCTATCTATATCATGTTGATCTTATCCCATATAACGCAACAGATAAGACGGCGCGAAAATTTACCGCTTCAAATCACGAAGCCATTAAAAACTTCAGTGATATTTTACATTCCAACCGTATCAGCGTGGCTATCAGAATGCAGTTCGGTTCTGATATCGGCGCCGGGTGCGGGCAGTTGTATGCTGATGAAAGGGATTGAGCGCTTCAAGACGTTTTTATGTACACAGAGATTTCCAAGCAGCATTGGCGTTTGAAAGGAAAGGCACCCGGCATAAATTTAATGCTGGGTGCCTTATTGTTTAATTAGATATAAAACATCAGAGTATGGACAGTTGCGGATGTACTTCAGAAAAGATTAGATGTCTAAAAAGCTTGTAGTTAAAGCTTTTTAGACATCTAAATCTAGGTACTAAAACAATTCATCCAGTAAAATATAATATTTTATTTTCTCCCAATCAGGCTTGATCCCCAGTAAGTCAAAAAATAGCTCGACATACTGTTCTTCCCCGATATCCTCCCTGATCGACCGGACGCAGAAGGCAATGTCATACCACTTGTCCGCCCTGCCGCTTCTCCCAAGATCAATAAAGCCACTTACTTTGCCATCTTTCACAAAGATGTTGCTGTCTCCCAGGTCGCCGTGGGAAAAGACAAGTTCCTCTTCGGGCTTTTCCGTCTTTAAAAAATCATACAGCTCGCGCGGATCTTTAAATGGAGTGTCTTCTTCCCAGTTTTCGCAATCCACATCGGCCAGATCGTTATTCAGTAAGTAATCCAATTCGGCTAAGCGGCTGTCTAAGCTATTCGTATAGGGACAATCCGATATGTCGATGGAGTGAAAGAGCCTGATGCACTCCGCATACAGCTCGATAATCTTTTCAGGGCTTTGTTCATCTTCATACTCTTCCGAGCAAAGGACGCCATCGGCCTCACTCATGAGCAGATTGCTCCAGCCATCATGCCGTTCAAAGTGCAGGACCTTTGGAACAGGCAGCTTTCCTTCCAGCCATAGCATCATGTCCTTTTCCCGTTCCACATCATAGGTGGTCCCTTTATACCGGCTGTCCGTCATTTTTAAATATAGGTTTTCATTTTCTCCCACCAGCTTATATACCTTAGCAGGAGACATTCCTTCCGTATCTTCTACGCAGCGGTATTTTTCGATCAGTTTTTTCAATTCCGGTGATATTCTCATTTTAGCCATTTATTATTTCCTTCCTCTTTTCTACAGTATTTAAAGATACCCCAAGAAGCTAATTATAACAAGACGAACTCCAATTCACTGTTCCTTGCATTCTAAAACCTTAAATACCAGAAAACAGCTTTTTCAAAGTTGTTTTCAAAGTTGGCGTATAACATAGTATCGACGGAGCCGATTTTGAAACCACAATTATGATAGAATTTACAAGCTATAAGGTTCTCAGCAGCTCATCTGCGCCACGGAGTTGGGGTTGTCGAGTTCGGTCAGTTCCCGCATCGAGACGGTAAGGCTGTCCCTTGTTTCCGCGTCAAGGGCAATGCACTGTTTTACGAACGGCATGTCCACGCGGATGCCCCGGTCGTTGATTTCCTGGTCGAGATGATATTCATCCCACACCGCATCCGGCACGGGAAACTTCGACAGCTTCGCCTGTATCTGCATTTCGGTCTCCACGTCGCGAAGGTTGTACGCCTTGTATCTGTCCCACTTTTCCTGGTCATGCTTCGGCAGATTCCTTGTACGTCCGCCGTTTGCCTTCGTGGGAGTGCACGGGGTGGAGAAATAACGTATCAGATCGCGCCCCTCGGTCATTTTCTGCTTCTCAAGTCCCAGGACAGCTCCGACCCCTTCCAGGGACAGCGGCAGCCCCATATACGCCGACCACACCATCGAGCAGCGCCATGACTCCGGGTTTAGGAAACGGGCGCACTCCGTTGACAGCGGATGTCGGTCATAGAACTGATCGAGGCTGATCCCCATATCTGACAGATACCGTGAAAGGCAGACGCGCTCAAACTGCGCGTTGAACGCCCACTTGGTCACGGAATCGTCGGTCAGCGCTGACAGGACGTCCGCCGGCAGCGTTTCCCCGGAGGCGAGGTCGATGACGCGAACCTCACCGCCGTCCGCACTGTATCCGAACAGCAGGATCTCAAAGTCCGGGCTTTCCGCGTATTTGTAAACGCCGCACTTCTGAAGGCTGACCGATGAATACGTCTCAATGTCGATTTCAAGATTTCTCATGTCGATTCTCCATAATGAAAATGAGGCGGCAGAGGGAGAAACTCCATGCCGCCCCGGAAGCCTTACTTCGTGAATTCCTTCATGCGTTCCGCATGGTATTCGGCATCGCGCTTTTCGCGTTCAGCCTGACGCTTTTCGTTCCTGCGGTCGTTGATAAATGTCTGGATCCCGACAAACACCCATGTGAGGGTCGCCAGGGAGAAAGTGCCGATGAGAATGTTGACGAGCAGTTCGGTGACTGCGCTTACGGTTGAACCTTCCATGTCCGCACCTCCTTACGCCAGGAAATCTTCATCGGCGAGGGTGGCGAAATCATCAGCCGCCGTGGACTTGCCGCCGAGAGGCTCACCGTCTCTGACCTTCTGAATGTTGCCCAGACCGCAGGCGATGCCCTTGTTGCCGTTGGAGTTAAAAGCGAAGAAGTTCAGCGAGACGCGGGCGTAGCACCCGGAGTAGACTTCGCTCCTGTCGAGGATGGGCTTGACCTGTCTGTCCACGATCTGCGGAGCCGTGGTGGAATTGGCGTTGATGAACCAGTGTCCCTTGTACGCTTCATCATCGCGTTCGACGTCGCCGTCGCGCAGAGGCAGCTTGATGGCTGCCTTGTTGGGTTTCTTGCCGCCGAACTTCGCCACGCCTTCCTCGATGGCGGCGTCGATTGCCGCATTGATGGCGCTGACGGTCTCGGTGTCGGACTTGGGGATGAGGACGGATACCATTGAAATCTCCCTTCACACGAGCAAGGGCGATATTACAATCACGCGTATTTTGGGCAAAAACCAAGTTGACGTTGTCACAGATGTTCCCGGTTTTGAAAGCGGCAAATATGATTTGAAGCCCACAAACAAAAAAGACCCTCTCCCCATATTGAGCGATCTGCTTCTGGACTCAATCGGGATAGAGGGTGAACACTTCGTTATAAAGAACAAGAATTTTGAAAAGAAGCGGCTGACCTGGCGCACATTCCTTCATGTGCTGCTATTCCATGTAGCCGATATTGCAAAGGAAAAATCCATCATCGAGCCGGAACAGGCCACGGATCGTACTGCCTTGCTTTCGGCGTTGCTATACCTGTTGTCGGGACAGGATTTTGGCGAGGCGGACGCTCAAACCAAGAAGGAAATTCGAGTTGCCCGAAAAAAGGCAGTCGAAGAATATGTCAACAGAAAAATACAGGCTGTTACGGATAAACGCAAAGGACTACTGGAGAGTTTGAGCGCCTTCGATGGAGTCGATGTTGAACAGATGATGCAGGACATCATTAACAGCCTTCAAAGCACCGAGACTCAAATTTCTGCTGCCGTTGATCAGAGCCGTGAACTTCTCGGTCAGATTCTGCGGCTACAAAGCCGAGCTGCCGAATGTGATCTTCTGAAGTCACGCTACGCCGCTCTCAGAACGCAGTATGTTTCTGATGTGAAGAGGCTCTCTTTTATCGTTAACGGCGAGGTCGAGATGGGGCACATCCCGAAGAACCAGGTGTGCCCGTTCTGTGATGGCAAACTGCCCGCCCGGGACAAGAAATCATACATCGATTCTGCACAGGCTGAACTTGACAGAATAACCCTTCAAATGGACGGTCTGGCTGAAACAGAAAAGGACCTCGAAACAGAAAAGGCTGAAATCGAGGCGTCGTTGAAGGAACTACAGGCAAAGCGTGACAGCATTGAGGCCATGATTGAGAACGAACTGCAGCCGAAGGCAGACGCATTGCGAGAATCCTTGAACGGTTACCGCGCATTCATTCAGATAAAGCAGGAACTCAGCGTTATCGATGATTTTGCCTCCAGTTGGGAAACGGATTTGAGAGAGCTTCCCAGCGAGGACGAAACACAGATCGAGTATCATCCCAAAGAATACTTTGGTGATGAGTTCCAGGAGCGGATTGATCAGATGCTGAAAGACACCTTGATCGAATGCGCCTATGACAACCTGACTACGGCGCGGTTCAACATGAAGGATTTTGATGTTGAAGTAAACGGCCACAAAAAGGCAGATATTCACGGGCAAGGGTACTGCTCTTATCTCAATACGATTGTTGCGCTCACGTTCCGTCGGTACATGGAGGCTTACGCTAAATACAATCCCGGATTTGTGGTGATCGATACACCGCTGCTTGGACTCGACCAAGGTGTAACGGACGCCGCACCAGAAAGCATGAGAACCGCGCTATTCAAATTCTTTATCAATCATCAGAATGACGGCCAGATAATCATCTTGGAGAATATGATGCACATTCCCGCTCTTGATTATGAAGGCTCTGGCGCAAATGTGATCACCTTTACCAAGGGACTTGAAGCCGGCAGATACGGTTTTTTGAACGATGTGAAATGAGCATACACGGAGGTACCAAAATGCGAATCAGTTACAATAAGTTGTGGAAACTGCTGATCGATAAGAACATGACAAAGATGGATCTAAAAGAAGCCGCCGGCGTCAGCGCCGCGTCCATCGCAAAACTCGGAAAAGGCGAAAACATCACAACCGGCGTTCTTTTGAAAATATGCGAAACGTTGCACTGCCACATTGAGGACATTCTTGAAACGGTGGACGAATAAGGAGGATATTATGAGTCAGAATATTATAGAATACGCGAGAGAATTAGCAGTAGGAAAACTCTTTGAGACAAACGGTTTTTCCACTGTTTGGACTACATGGAAGTCGGTAATTAACACGGACGTATTTCTTTCGGGGAGTCCTACCGAAAACCAAATCTACTCAATCGGTGATCATCTAAGAGATATCTTCCGCTCAACCGGAACGGCAGGAAGAACCCAGAGTGATGTCTCAGGAGGAGGCGCAAACTGGGAAGCCCTTGTTTGCTGGTACTTGAACCTGTGCTTGATTGGAAGAAGAACTTTTGTCATAAAACATCATAAGGATTTGATTCCTACTCCTATAAACAAAGCTATAACAGTAAACTACGGGAATTTCCGTTCCAACACTGAGTCGGATTTAATTGCAATAACTTTTCCGGACAAGCCAGATTATTCCTGTGACAAGGATGATATCGCTGTCAATGATGTAAATGGTGAGGCTGTACCTACCCAATCTGGACGGAGTTATAATTTCCTACCCATATTAGACGCGCTGGTTGCTCGGGATTTCGAGGAGATTGAGATTCATATCATTCAGTGTAAAACAAACTGGAATGATAACGCTCAAATACCGATGCTTTGGGATGCAGTGTATTCGGCTAACACATTTAGAAACGGCATCTCTGTTGGTGCTGATGGTTTCTCTATTCATGATGCAAAGCGCTTTACATACTCCTTTGTTACCGTTCCGTCAAACCAATTGATATCAGGCTCTATCGCAACTTCAATTTTGGCTGTTTTTATACGCCCCGTTGGCCTACCGCCAACATTAGTTTTCTTTTTCATACTCGCCTCCAAACCATCAGGATATAATGGTGTTTTTATCCTGATAAAAACATTATACCATTGAATCCACTGAAAGTCAAGTTTTGTGTTGCGAACCAAACATTAAATGGCAATTTAAAAGGCGGAATGCTTTTCAACATCTAACCTGTAGCCTCGCTACACAGTTATCTAACCTGTAGCCTCGCAATTCGGCATTTTCGGTATGCAGGATAGATGATGAAAAAGTTTGAAAGGGATCCCGGGCCGCCGCCGGCTTTTGGGGGCAAACCTCGGAATCCCTTTATTTCAGTACATTTCAGCCCTTTCCGGCGTCGCTTCTTGTCATCAATACTACTGTCTCAACATGGCCGGTACGGGGGAACATATCGAAGGGCGTTGCGCCGACGGGGGAATAGCTGTGCCCGCAGAGCAGCGAGATATCCCGCGAAAGTGTCGCCGGGTCGCAGGAAATGTATATCACGCGTTCCGGCGCGGCGGCGGCAATTGTTTCGATAACGGCGGCGTCCAGCCCCTTGCGCGGCGGGTCCACTATTATGATATCCGGTTTTCCGAAGCGGCGCGTGCATTCGGCGACACCCACGCCCGCATCCCCGCACACAAAGTGCGTGTTTTCGGCGCCGCGCCCGTTCAGCGCGGCGTTTTCGCGCGCGTTTTCCACCGCCTCCGGGATAATTTCCACCCCGCAGAGCCGATCCTCGCCGCCCGCAACGCAAAGCCCGACGGTGCCCGTGCCGCAGTAAAGATCGAGTATCGTATGCCCGCCCGCCTTTTTCCCGGCAAGGGCTGCCGCGGCGGTGTAAAGCGCCTCCGCCACATCGGCGTTCACCTGGTAAAACGAACGCGCGCTTATCGCGAATTTTCTGCCGCAAAGCGTGTCGTAAAGCTTTTCCGCACCGCACAGTCTTCTTGCCGTGCCGCCGAATATGGCGTTTCCGGGCGCGGAGTTGATGCTTTCCTGCACGCCGATAACGCATTTTTCCCACTCGCAAAGCTGCTTTGCCGCTGCGGAAAGACGGTTGTCCGCCATTGCGGAAACGATGCAGACCAGCATTTCGCCCGAGCGGCTTCTGCGCATGACAAGGTGCCTTATCGCCCCGCGGCGCGTGATTTCGTCATACGGCTCCAGCCCCAGCCCGTCCGCGATATGCGCAAAGCTTTCGGCAACGCGGTAAAAATCCCCGCTTTGCAGGCGGCATTGCCCGCACCGCACCATCCGGTGGGAGCGGCGTGCGTAATAGCCGAAGCTGTTTTTGCCGTTTTCGTCCGGCGCAAAAGGGTATTGCACCTTGTTGCGGTATCCGTCCGGCGCACGGGTGACCGTTTCGCCCACGGGTATTTCCTGCCCGCCGATACGCG
>OGOZ01000646.1_pt1 | contig 22743 bp, 14 predicted proteins | sample 1552801 | NCBI WGS metagenome assembly OGOZ01 (sample SAMEA2580196, study PRJEB22360) | human gut metagenome | biome: human gut; feature: human-associated habitat; material: faeces | place: Denmark | collected 2008/2010 | reverse complement strand
CGCTTCGCGCCTTGGGGATTGGATTTTTTCGATTATTTCGGGTGATAGCGAGCGAGAGTGTACTGGATGTACACTGAGCGAACGTCCACACGAAAGAACGGAAAAGGACATCCCCAAGGTGGTTAGTGATGGCGAATGGAAACCCTATCAACTTTTTGCTTACAATTTTTCTTCAAGACCTGTTTTGCCGAACACGTATGCGCCGTACACGCCTGCTGCGTTTCCGAGTGTTGCGCGTAACGTGTTGTAATGCAGTTTCGCCGAGATTTTGTCAAAGGCGTTGCCCATCCAGTCGGCAACACCGCCGCCGATTACGCAAACGTCAAACGGGCACACTGCGTTTACTTTACTCAGCAGCAAATTCAGCCTGTCGCAAAATTTGTCAACATACTCCGCCGCCTGTTTGTCGTCAAGCATATATCGACTGAACAAATCGTTGCCCGGCCCCACCGCGTCCACGTCGCGGTGAATGGCACGTCCGGACAGATACATTTCAGCACAGCCGCGCTTTCCGCAGGTGCATTGCAAACCGCCGTCAACAAGGCAGATATGTCCGAAGCGCGCGTAATCGTTTTGTTTGTCGGCGACAATATGTCCGCACACGGCGTAACCGCCGCCCACACCGGAACCGAGAGTAAGCATTGCAACCCGCTTGTCGGTGTAATTCGCCGCCGCGCCGTAGTAGACTTCCGCAAGCAATGCCGCATGCGCGTCGTTCAGCACGGTCACATTCAGACCGTAGTTTACCGCAAAAAACTTGCCGTAATCAAACCCGGTCATCCCGGGCAGATTGTCCGTTGCGTAGGTAATGGTCTTTGCTTCGCTGTCTATGTTGCCTGCCGATGACATTGCAACTTCCGACACATCGCTGTCAAGGTGCAGTTCCGTAGCGCGCTTCAATGCGGCAATTATGCCCTGCTTGCCTTTGTCTGCATCGGTAGGCACTTCGCTGACCTTGCCAACGACAAGTTTGTCGTCCGTTTCGTCAAAGAGCGCAACCTTGATGTTGGTCGCGCCCAAATCCATACATATTTTTTTCATTACGTCAACCTTTGACGCTACCGACGGTAACGCCCTTGGTAAAGAATTTGAGTACAAATGGGTAAATAATCAGTATCGGAAGGATGCTGACGACAATCATTGCCGATTCGATGTTTGCTTTCTGGATGTTTTCAAGCGTCGGATTGAGCGCGTCCGGCTCGGACTGAATGTAGTTGAGGATGTACAGCGACAGCGGATACCATTTCTCTTCCGTGCCGAGGTAAATAAGCGCGCTTGTGTAGTTGTTCCAGAATGTTACCGCGGTAAACAAACTTACGCTTGCCACGCACGGAAGCGACACAGGCAGCAGCACCTTGAACATGATTTGCAGGTTATTTGCACCGTCTATCTTTGCCGATTCTTCCAGTTCCGGCGGCAAGCCTTCGAGGTAACTTTTGATAAGTATCAGGTTGTACACCTGCACTACCGACGGCAAAATGAGCGCAAGCGGCGAGCGTGTAAGCCCCAGCGCGTTTACTACAATGTAGTTGGGCACCATACCTCCGCTGAAAATCATGACTATGATGAAAAATATCATAAGTCCGCGGCGGAACGGGAAGTCGGGCTTGCTCAGCGCATACGCAGCCGAGTACATAACCAGTACCGACAACGCCGTACCCAGCACGGTGACCATCAGCGAAACGCCCAGCGAACGCCAGAAACCGACTTTGCCGAACACCGCCGTAAAGTTGTACCATGTAAACCCTTTAGGGAAAAAGTTTATCTGATTGCCCGACGTAGAGAATGCGTTGGCAAGCACGTTGAGGAAGGGCAACAGACACACCAGTGACACTGTTACCAGTATTATCGTGTTGACTACATGAAATACGGGTGCGTCCTTGATTTTGTTTCCCTTGCTTAAAGGAAGTTTTTTTGTCATAATATCACCATATACCCGTGCCCATGTATTTTTTGGACAGTTTGTTTGCGCTGACAATAAGTATCAGCGAAATTATGCCGTTTGCAAGACCTACCGCCGTTGACAGACCGTAGTCGCGCGAGCCTGTACCAAGGCCTAAGCGGTACACGTAGGTACCGATAATCTCGCCCGTTTCACGCGTGTAGGAATTTATCATGGCGTAGACCTGCTCAAAGCCTGCGTCCATCAGGTAGCCGATACGAATGATAAGCATTACGATGATGGTAGGCATTATGGCAGGTATGGTGATGCTGAATATCTGTTTAATTTTGCTTGCGCCGTCAATCTTCGCCGCTTCGTACAGCGCGGGGTCGATTGCCGTAATGGCGGCAATATAAACGATTGAACTGTAGCCGATTTCTTTCCAGCCGGACAGTATTACGACAAGCCAACGAAACCAGGCAGGCTCGCCCATGAAGTAAATCGGGTCTGCGCCGAACAGCAAATCGCGCAGGTTGTTGACGGGACCGTAAATGCCGAAGATATTGTTGAAAATACCCACTATTACTACCCACGACACGAAGTGCGGCAAAAATACCAGCCCTTGCACCAGTTTGGAAAACTTCTGATTGCGAAGTTCCGAAACCATTACCGCAAGCAGTACAGGCAACGGAAACAGAATGACAATCTTCATTACGGAGATGATAAGCGTGTTGGATATGTACCGCAAAATTTCCGGGTCGGACACCAATATTTTGAAGTTGTCAAGCGTCCACGAAGCGCGGTTAAACGCTTCGAACACGGGATATCGTCCGAAATTCGGGTTGTCCTTAAACGCAATCAGTATGCCCGCCATGGGCAGATAGGAAAACACCAAAGCGAACAGTACCGCAGGTATTACAAAGGGTATCAGGCTTTTGTGTTTTTTAAGTCGGTGCGCCAAAGTGTTGCTTTTCATTGTCGTGCGCTCACCTCCGCAATGTCGTCCGCGGCGGCAAAATCACCGCCGTGTTTTATCATTGTTCCGGACACAAATTACATCGTTTTACCGTGCAAAATGTGCCAGAAATCCGTATACGTATGTAAAAATCGATTACATCACTTGTTGTTTGCCTTGTACCACGCGTTGACGGCTTCCGTCGCCTTTGCGCAACCTTGCTGTCCGTTAAGTTTGGTCAGGTACTCGGCAAGTTTGCCCGTGCCGTCCTTCATCATGATGTACATCTGATCCTGCGCGTACTCCTCTATTGCCGAACGGTTTGCGTTGTAGTCGGCGATGGGCGGAGTGTAGTCGGTGATGTTGTGTACACCTACGGTGTCTGCGTCGGTCATAAGCAAAGACCACGCGCGGAACAGTTCGGGTTGCTTGCGAACACGTGCCTTCCAGTAGTCGGTGTACTTGCTTTCGTTGGTGCCCGTCAGGTAGTAACTCGCGTCGTCCTTTTCCGAGAAGTTTGCGGCAGGCAGGTAGCCTTGCGCCTCACTGTACGTCCAGTGAACGTTTTCCGTGCCAAGCACGATTTCGCGGAAGTTGTGTTTGGTGTCGGTGTCCTTAATCTTGGAATTCATCCAGTCAAGCACGTAGCCGACGTTTTCCGCCATGTAGTACGGCACGCCGACGATGTAGGAGTAACCGCCCGAGCGATACACCTTTTCCACTGCGCTTGCGTCACTCTTCAAGGCGCGCAGATAAGTAAGGTATTCGTCAAGGTAGCCGCCTGCTTCCAGTTCGGTAATTTTGCCAGTGCTGCGCATGCTGTTGACAATGCTTGGCACCGTCCACAGCGAGCAGGCGTATGCGGCGGCGTTGTCGTTGACAAAGTTGTTGATGCAGTCGGAAGCCTTGTTGGTGCCGACAGCCATGTCGATGTATCCCTTGGAATACAGTCCGTGCATGTAATCTACGTAATCCTTGTAGCGAGGTGCGTTCATGTAGTACAGCACCTGCGTTGTGCCGTCGACGGTGTATTCCTGCCAGTCGGTGTAAATGCCGAACGCGGCGGAAATTGCGTACACAAGCGGCGTGTATCTGTCAAATGTAAGAGCAGGTCTGCCGATTTTTTCCGTCAGCACCTTGAGGACGTTTTCAAATTCGTCAAGCGTTGTCGGAAGCTCGAGATTGCACTGCAACATAAGGTCGTTGTTGAACACAATCGGGTTTTCGATGTTGTCGCTTGAAGCGCGTTCCGGTATACCGTAAATTTTGCCGTTTACCGTAACAACGCCCCACGACTCTTCGGAAATCTCGCTGAGCATGTCGGGCGCAAACTTTTTGAGTGCGTCGGTAAGGTCGACAAGCATATCGTCCTTTACAAGGTCGGCAAATTGATCCTTGGTAAGTTTGATTGCGTCATACGGACGTTTGTCCATAAGTTCGTTGTTGAGCGTCTTGGAAGCGTCGGCGGCAGGCAACTGTGTGTAAGTTGTCTTGTATCCCGTCAGACGTTCGATTGTCTGCGCCGTAAGCGAATTGTTTACCGTGCCGATTTCGTAGCCGGAGTAAGGCATAAGCACAGACAGGTCACGTTTTTGACCGAGGTCGATATCATAGTTGATTTCGTATTCGCTTGACGTGCCGCCGCATGCAACTAATGACATCAGCGCGGCTACGCACATCACGACAGCCAGTATGATACTGAGTTTTTTCATAGAGTTTTACCTCCGTTTGTATTTATTCCGAATTAACCGAAAACTCGGTTTATTAACCGAAACTCGGTTTATTAACCGAAAAACCGATTTATTAAACGAAAAACCGGTTTGTCGTATTAGCTGTTTTACAAACAAAACTGCGTTTGTCAGCCATTGTTTTCCTTTGTTTCGTCCTTTTTGCGGCAAACAAGTACCGCGGCCGTCGCGACGGCGATCAGCGTTACCGCCGATGTCGTTCCGACAATTCCGAAGCAGCCTTGCGAGTTGTCACCCGGCGCAGGATCGGGGGTCGGAGTCGGGTCCGGCGTGGGGTCAGGGGTCGGATCGGGTGTCGGATCGGGGTCGGGGGCTACGTCGGTTTTCCTTTCCACCAGCATCAGCGCGTTGCTTACCTTGCGCATTTGTCCGTCGGACGGCTTGTTGCGGCACACGAGTTTGTCGCCCTCAAGCACCACCGATGTTGTCGAGCCGCCGCCGTCCAGTTCCAGCGCGAAACGCGCCCCGAGCAGGGAAGCCAACTGTGCCTCTTCGTTTACGGTAATGCCCACCGCGTAACCTACCTGTCTGCCGTCCAGCATACAAACAAACATCGTGCCGTCAGCCTTGACGCCCACAAAGGTGCGCGGCGCGGCGACGTTGCCCATGTTGTCGGTGTGGCAATTGGTGTTTACTACTCCGTCGTTTACCAGTATGTCGTATCCGCCAAGCACCCACGTGCAACCGCTGTAATTGCCCTGCGGAATTTCTACAAGGCTTACGTTTACGCCGTAGGTTACGTTGTCAAAGAAAAATTGAGCGTTTTGCCCCTTTACCGCCACGACAAACTGATTGCTTTTGACGGTGAAAGATTTGTCGTCGGTCACTTGCCCTTGGGTAAGTCTGCGCGACGTGCCCCACACGGGCAACTGCCGCAAGTTTGTACTTGTTGTGCCAACGACGTATTTTCCCGAGCCGTCGGCATTGTAGGTGCCGGGGTCGGTGTAGACGGCAATTTCGTTGTCGTCAGGGGCGAAATTGTACTTGTTTATGTCAAATAGGTGTTGCTGTCCGTCGGCGGTTTCCACAAGTAATTTTGCGGCGACGTCCGTCATGCGCCCGACGACAACCTTGCCTTTGTTGTCAAATCCGATACAGTGCTTTGTCGCAAACGAACCTTTGCTTACGACAATGCCGTTGTTTACGTAGGATTCCATATTGGACCCCGAATTGAGGTCGAAGTAATCCCCGTTGGTGGCAAAAATAACCTTTCTGCCGCTTGTTTGTGTGTAATTTTCGGCAATTTCCGTTACGGTGGACTTGGTTGTCACCGAACCGTCGCGCACGCTGTGGATGACCCACTCGTACTTTGCGTTGCTTGCCGTGGCGTTGTATTCGCCGTAAAACAGCGATTGACTGACGCCCTTTACCTTGGTCTGCTTTTCCTTGTAGACAAATCCGTCCTGTCCCGACGTGTAATCGGGATTGTCAAACACTTGCGCCGTAAACGCCGACGCCGCAAACGGAACTGTGAAAGAGGCAATCAAGAGCACTACCGCTACATAGAATAATGTTTTTTTCATGGTTTTGTCAATACGTTTGCTGATTTTTATGTCGCAGTCCGCGGTTTTTACGCCGCGGACATGCAACAAAATTGTAGTTGTTTTTTCGATGCCATGCGGCACCGACATTGTTATGTTTTTTGAACTGAAATTACAAACTTGGCAATAGCCTGCCCGAAAGAACGGGAAATGCCATTTGCGAAGTTGTCTGCATCGGACAAATCAGCCCTGCGCTTCCGTTGTCGGAGCGACGTAAGAAACGTCGGTACCCAATTTGCGGTTTCCGTACAGCAGTCCGCGTGCACTTTTGTCACTCGTTTCGCTGTTGGGCGCGATAATTACATACTGACCTTCTTCAAGGGCGTCAAATGCTTCCTTGGCATATCCTGCCGCCGTGCAAATGTTGCCTACGCCATTGTTTTCGGCATCCCAGTACTTTGCGCTTGCGCCGTCGTAAATTTTGACAACTTTGCCCGTTGCTTTGTCAACGATAAACGCCACACCGTAACCGCCCGTGTAGGTTGTGCCGGTAAAGCCGTAATCGTAAATTGCAAAGACAGGTGTGCCTGTGTATTCCGCATTGATTGCAACCTTGGACGCGTCTGCGTAAAACGTTTTTGCACCGACGGTAACCGTCATGTACGTAACCTGTGCGGTAGCGGCTGGAGGGACCGGTGCGCCGCCGATTGTCACTGTCTTGCCGAACGCGCGGTTTGCCACAAGGAACGCGCGTCCTGCATTGTTGTTTTTGCCGCCGTTGAAGCCGACAATCATTGTTTCGCCCGGTTTAAGCGCGTTGAATGCGTCCAGCGTCATTGTAGCCAGCGTGTAGAAATCTCCTGCCGCAACGCCGCCGGCATTGTCTGCGTCGTAGTACTTGCCGTTGAAGCCGTCGTAAATTTTTACGATTTTTCCCGTAGCGTCAAATACAAACACTTCGCTCCAGCCTGCCTTTGTAACAACGCCGTTGTATCCGTAGGTGTACACCGCAAAGTCAACGTCTTTTGCCGCGATGTCGGCGTTAACCTTGACCGTTGCATTGTAGAACGTGTTGCCGTTTACCACCACTTTGCTTGTGTAGTCTGTTTCCGCAGCCTTTACGGTAATGCCGCTTACGGTCAGTTCCGCACCGATTGTTTTGTTGCCAAGAAGGAATGCTCTTTCTTCGTTTGCGCCGCCGTTGTTTACGGCAACAAGCAACCATTCGTTTGCTTTAAGCGAATCCAGCGCGGCTGTAAGGTAGCCTGCGGCTATAGTTTTGTCTGCAATGCCTGCGGTGTTGTCGGCGTCGTAATACTTGGCATTGGCACCGTCGTAAATACGGGCGATTTTGCCGTCGGCGCCCATTACGAACGCTGCGCCGTAGCCGTTGACAAAGTTGAGCGAGCCGGTAAAATCAGTCGTAAAGATGTAGAAAGAGTAATCTGTTGCCGTTTTGGTTGTTGTGTTGACAGCAACCTTTGCCGTGTCAACCGTAAAGGACTTGCCGTTGACGGAAACGGTAACTTCGTCTTTGGGTTCTTCCGCGAAGTTGAAGCCCGTCAGGGTAACCTTTTTGCCGATGGATCCGTCGGTGCGCAAGCCGAGTGCGAACGAACGTGCAGAGTCCGCGCCGTTTGTTCCGTCGTTGGGGAACACTACAAGGATTTCGCCGTCGGCAAGTGCCGCAAAGGCGTCCATAGCGTATGTATTTGTGTTCACCTTTTCGGTAGTTTTGCCAGTTGCGTCGTACAAGCCGCCGTTTGCGCCGTCAATTACCTTGACAAGCGTTCCGTATTGGTCGAGAATTTGGCCGTGAAAGCCTTGGTGAACACCGCCATTTTCATTTTGGCAGCTTCGCCGGCGGCAAGTTCCTTGTTGTAAGCGTACTTGTCTTCCGTAGCGGTAAAGGTCTTGTCGCCCACAGTAAAGGTGTAAGTCTGTGCTTCAAACGTAATACCGGGGAATGTAACGTCCGCACCGATAATCTTGGCATTGCCGAAGAATTTGCGCGAGCCGCCCTCGGCGTTGTTTGCGGTCGAGTTGGGCGCAATGATTACGATTTCACCCTCCTTGCGGCTTGCCATTGCTTCGTTGATGTAGCCTGCAGGCGTGCACTTTGTTGCGTCCTGAATACCGCTTGCGTTGTTTTCGTCGTAGTACTTGCCGTTTGCACCGTCATAGATGCGAACCAACTTGCCGTACTTGTTTACCACAAACGCAATACCGTAACCGTTGTTGTAGCCGATTTCTTTGTTGAATGAAGCCGTGTACACGATAAACGAATACTTGCCTACTGCCGTCAGATCTTGGTCGATTGCAATGTTGTCGCTCAGCACAAGGTATTCCTTTTCGCCGACCGCAACTTTGCCGAAACCGTCCGCCTTCACTTCAACTTCGCGTGTAAATTCCGTGGTGTTAGTGCCGTCGGTCACGCTGAGTTTTACAGTGTAGGTACCTTCCTTGTTGATGTCGAAACCGCCGTTGTTTACGACAGTTATCGTTTCGATGTTTACGTCGTCGGATACGGCAAACGTACCTTTGTCGTCGCGTGCCGTGATACCCTTGACGATTTCCGTTTCCAGGTTAAAACCTTCCTGACGAAGCTGAACAAGCAACTTGGTGTTGCCGCTTACCACGGGTGCCTGATCGACATACGGCGTGATTACTTTGTTGTCGTCAACCCACAGCAAACGCACTACGTTGCCGTACTCGCCTATTACGTTGTAGTTGATGAAGCCGCGTCCGTCGGTGTCGGCGGTCGTGCCTGCGTAGTTGGCTTGAATTACGATTGCGTAGCCGCCTGCGGGGATTGTCATTACCTTTGCAAACGCGCTTGCTACGGACACCTCTTCGCCGTCAACGGTCAGCACTTTTACATTGCTGCCTGCGCGTGTGGGGTTCGCTTCGTTTACCAGTTTGTTGTTTGCGCCATCGCGACCTTCGACCACAACGCCGTTTGCGGTGATGATTGCAGAGCAACCGTAGCCGCCTTCGATGTTGAGCGTGATTGCTTTGTCACTGCCGTTGTGGAACACGCCGCTTTGCTTCTCGAGAGTCGTGTCGGCGGTGAGTTCCTTGTACAGTTCGTTGGCAAAGTTGATTTTGGTGCCCTGCCACTTGGTTTCGCCAAGTTTGTTAACCTTGACTTCCAGTGCCAGTGCCGACAATGCCTTGTTGACGACGATCGTACGCGTAGCGGTTGCCGTTACGTTGTGAGAGTTTTTGGCAGAATAAGTAATCGTGTATGTGCCGACGGTGTTGTTGTCAAAATCGTTGTCGTCGGTAATGGTCACGTTTACCGTGCCGTCAACCTCGTCGGTTGCGCTTACGCCCAGCATAAGGTCGATTTCTTCACCCGCGTTGATGGTGATTTGCGCGGGGACTACGCTGATTACGGGAGCCTTGGCGGTACCGTGTCCGGGGCACTTGTCCTTGCACGCTTCGTCGGTGCAATCGGACGTGCATTTGCCGCACTGTTCGCACTTGTGCTGACATTGATGAGTGTTGTCAAAAGCCGCAAAAACAAACGCGCACACCATTACCGCAACAAGCATCAAAGCGACAATCAGTTTCTTGTTTTTCATTTACTACCTCCGTTATTTTTTATTTTGAAGATGCAGACAAGCCATCTTTAACCACCTTGTTTTTTGTGCCGTTTCAGCAACGTTTTGTCACAAAATTACATATACGTTACAATTTTTTGCCGACATACGCCGCTTTGCGAGCGAGTTTTAATTGTTGTTGTTTTTGTTCTTTTTACTTTTAACCGTAACAAGTACCGCCGCGGTAACGCCGCTTGCCACTGCCACGCCGAACGCGCACCACAACACTATCGCAAGAGTGTATGTCTGCTGAGGTTCGTCGGGCGTCGGGTCGGGTTTATGGTCCGGTTTCGGGTCGGGGTCGGGCGTAGGGAACACTATTTCGCTGTCCGTAACGGTCGGACAGGGTTGCGTTTCGGGGTTCCAGTCGCCGCTTGCGATAAGCTCCGTCGAAATGCGGTTGTCCAGCAGCGTTACAAGTTCCTTCAGTTGTTGGCTGAGCCTTTGTCCCGAGTATCCCTTGGCGTAACTCGTGCCGCTGTACAACGCCTTGATTGCACTTTGCACCTTGTGCACGTTTACCGCGCCGCTTGTCGGCATTGCCAGTATTTCGTCAAACTTGGCGCGAAGGCTGTCGCGTTGCGCTTCCGTCATGCCTGCGGCGGGGATGTACAGTCTGTTTGCGCGGTCGATTACTTTGTCGAAGTACGCCGCCAGCACTTTACTCAGCTCTGCATGAGGCAGCACTGCCGAACTGCTGTTTACGCCGTTTTTAAGTGCTTCCTGCACATCGGTGTGTCCGATGATTTGCGTCGAACAGAATACTACGTAGCCGTTTGCGCCTGCCATGTAGGACGCTTCGATTTGTTCCTTGTTTTGCCATGCAGGCAGCCCGCTGTAGGAAGAGGCGATGCCCGTGTAATAGTAGCAGTTGTTGCCTGCCGCAAGAATCATGTTTTCCGTGTGGTAACGCACGTCGGCAGGGTTGTTGTAGTACGCCATTGGCGTTGCGATGTCAATCCAGCCGTTGCTAAGCCACGTTTTCCAGTCCTGCTTTTTGGCGTTGTAACTGTCGGTAACGGAAGCGAACACCGACGTGGACAACATCTTGCCGTACACGTCCTTGACTTCCGTCTTGATACGTCTGACGTATGCGGTAATTACGCTTGTGCGGTAGTCAACCCAATCGTTGTAGTTGGCTTCCGCTTCCGCCTGTCCGCCCACAAGATAGTTGGCGTCAAACAGTTGAACAAACTTACGCGCCGTTTTTTCACGGCTGACCAGTTGCGCTTCGCTGAATGTCATACCCTTTGTTGCCGCAAACGCCTTCATTGCAGTCAGCGTGTAGCCTGTGTCTTCCGCCTTGTCCGACACGGGGTAGCGGATGTAGTCGAGGTTGAGCCCTTGTATGCCGTCCACCTTGTCAAACAAATCTTTGTAGTAGGAAATAAGCAAATTCTGCACTTCGGTGTTGGACGGATCGAGGAAGATGTACGCGCCGCCTTCGTTGCGTTGCACCGTCGTGCCGTCATCGTTGTAAAGCAACCAATCGGGATGATTTGCAACCACGGGAACGGTGTTTTGCGTGCCGACGTAGAAGTTTTCCACCCAGGCGTGCACCTCTATGCCGTACTTGTTGCATGCGGTTGCAAACGCCGTAAGGTAATCGGCATAATTTTTGTCGCCGTCGGCGTAGTTGTAGTCAAGGCGCGGATTGTACGGGAAATCCGCAATGCTTGTGCGGAAAGCCGAGTAGCCGTTGTACAACGTTTCCACAAACACCAGATTGATGCCGATTTCGCTGTACATTCTGACGTTCTTTTCGATTTCCGCATAGGAAGTTTCCACGGGACGATGCCACACGCCACGCGCCGACACGGGTTTACTTTCGGCGGAAAGCGTCGTGATTTCGTTTTGCAGGCGCGACACCTGCAATTGATAGTTGTTGTAATTCATAAGCAGGCTGAGACGTTGTTCGTCCGTCAGATTGCCCTGCTCGATTTTTTGTTCTATTTCCACCTTTACGCTTTGCAGGTCGGCAAGCGCGTTTTGCGCAAGCTGTATCTTTTGCGTAAGTAGCTCACTGTCAACGTCGTACAATTGGCGAATACGTTGCTGCGCCTGTGTAATAACCGAATTGACTTCGGTGACAAGATTTTCGTAGTAACTGTTGAGCGTTGTGGACACCGAGTAACGTTTGTTTACCTTGTCCAACACCACCGTTGCGCCAAGCACAATGTTGGAACGGATGAAGTCGCGTCCTTTGCCGTGACCCGAAATGACGTAGCCGCCCTCGGGAATTGACGAAACGTTGACGCCCAGTTCCACCACTACGCCGTCGGCATTTACCGCCGCTTCGTAGCCGTACACGTTTGTACCTGTGCCTGTACTGCCCTCGTAACTCCAACCGTACTCGTAAATTATGGTCTGGTTTTCACCGCGGTAGGCGGGGAACGGCGTTGTTTCCGTTTCCATACCCTTGGGGTTTTCCTCAACGGTGGGGTTTACGAAGTCGTACTCGCCCTGCACCGTTCCGCCGAAGCGGATGTAGTCAAAGCCGACAAGTCTTACTTCGTCGCCGACGGTAAACAGTTGATTGCGTACCAGCAAGCCGCGGTAGCCTTCGCCGTAGGCACTCAGCACGAAACTGTTGTCGGGGATGTCCGAGCCGGAATCGTCACCTGTGCCGAAGTTGCGGAAAGAGTCAACGACAAACGAGTTTTTGTCGAAATCGTACACGCAGGTAACTTCCGTACCGAAAATGTTTGTGCCTGTTTTTGCGCCGAACTGGTAGTCGTAGTAAACCACCATCGGTTCCGAACGTGTGGTATTGGTGCTGTTTACGACAACGCGTTTTGTTGCCGATTCGACAGCCTTTTGCGGAACGGAAATTTGCTTGTCCGGCACCACAACGTCGCCGACCTTGGCAAAATTTGCCGCATTTGCGCCGCCGACAGACAGTACAAAGCCGCCTACGGGGATGTAGGTTTTGCCGTCGCCGCTCGTATTGATTGTCGCAACCACGTAGTTGCCCGTTTCGTTTGTCTTGCACACGTACTCGACGACATTACCCGTGCGACCGGTTGTCGTGTCGGGGTAATTTGCCGTGTACACCACTTTGTCCGCCGAATCCACGTCGTAGTAGCCGACTTCCGCCATGTTGAGATATCCTGCGGAAGCCTCTTCGTAGTAATATGCTGGGTCGGTGCAAAAATCGTTATACGCTTTGCCGTCAACCATCACCGTTACGCCCGTCAGGCGCAAATCTCTTGTGTACTCGCCTTCGGCAAAGGCGTCAAGTCCCGTTGCTACCGACAAAACCGCCGTCAGCACAAACACAAACGCCAGTACCGAAAGTAAACACGCGCGTAATTTTGCTTTCATAAATCAGATTACCTCTTTTTTGTCGCAACGCTAGATGCGGCAAGCAACATTACCAATGCAAGTCCGCTTGCGCCGATAGTTCCGAAACAGCCTTTTTTGTCGGTATCTTTGTTGCCGTCGTTGCCGTTGTCTGGTTCGACAGGCGGTGTAGGTTCAGGGTCGACGGGTTGACTTCCGTCGCGGGCTTCAAGTCTGCTTTGCTTGACGGATACGAAGCGATACAGTTTGCCGAGACATTGCTTTGCCACGTCGAGGTTTTGCTCGCTTACGTACTGCGAAAGATTGTATTTTACCACCAGTCGCAGTGCCTTTACGCCCTCTTCCAGCGACACAGCATTGTACTCGTTGCAGGTTTTAAGTTTGTACAGCGCGGCAACAAGTTCGTCGGCGTTACCACCATCGCCGTTTTTGTCAAGGTAGTCTGCAAGAGGCGTTACGGTCGCTTCGTACAATTTACCTACCGTCGCGTGCGGCTTTACGGAAGAAACCGTTCCGAATAGTTTGTGCAGAAGTTCGACGTAACTGTCGTTTTCCACCAGCGATTTTGCTCCGAAAAACACAAATCCGTCCACGCCCGTTTCGTTGCATACTTCCAGTTGCCTTGTAACGGCGGCATTTGACAGATTGTGGTATGTCGCCGACAACCCTGCGTAACAGAAGCATTTGTCGCAATCCGCGATCATTTCGGCAAGCGCGCTTTTAAGAGTGTCAGGATTGTCGTAGTAAGCCATGGGCGTAACGATGTCAATGTAGCCCTTTTCAATCCACTTGACGAAGTCCTGCTTCTTCGTGTTGTACGCAAGGGACGGCTCGGGGAAGATTGCCGTAGACAGCAACTTGTCGGGATGCTTTGTGCGGACGGACAGGAACACCGTGCGGACAAAATCCGTAACCTGCGCCGCGCGGAAGTCCACCCACACCGAATACAGACCGTTTTTCTTTACATAAGCGGCAAACTCCGTCGCCGTAAACGAGCCGTCGATGTTGTGCTGCCTGCAAAATGCGGTAATAGCCGCCTGTGTGTAACCTGTGTCGTCACCTTGGTCGGATACGGGATAACGAATGTAGTCGAGGTTGAGCCCGGCAACAGTCGGAAACGTCGTCAGCAACTCGTCGTAGAAAGACACAAGATAGTTTTTCACTTCGGCGTTGGCAGGGTCAAGAAAGATGAAGCCGCCGCCTTCGGTATTGCGGGTCGAGCCTTTGTCGGTGACACCCAGCCACTCGGGCAGATTTTTTGTAAAGTGGTTTTCTTCGATACCGATGTAAAAGTCCTCCACCCAGGCGTGCACCTCTATGCCGCGCTTGTCGGCTTCGGCAACGAAGCATGACATGTAGTCGGCGTATTCGCCGTAATTATAGGATTGAAACTTGGTGTAATACGGCACTAATGTCGAACGGTACATTGCCATACCGTGGTAAAAGGTTTCCAGAAACACAAGATTGACGCCTGCGCGTTGCAATTTGTCAAGGAATGCACACACGCCAGCAACGTCCTTTTCCGTGCCGGTATCGTCGGGACGATGCCACACACCGCGTGCCGACACCACGCCCACGCCGTCTGCGCTCTGCGAGGCAAAAGCAATTTCTTTGTCAAAACTCATCGTAACTACTCCTGTCAGCAAGCATACAAGCAACGCCGACACCGCTAAAAACTTGGTAAATCCTGTCATATTTTGTCCATATCAAGTCGCACTTCGAACATACGCCGCCACGGCATACTGCAATGCGACACTTTGTACTTTGCCGCAACCTGAGGAAGTTTGTCGGCAAGAAACGCATTGAGTTCCTGCGCGACGCGAGCGGCGACTTTGCCACTGCTGCCGTCGGCGTGGAAGTAATCCAGCCCCCACTCGGACAACACGTTGTCACACATGTACCTGCGCACGTAGCCACAATAGCCTGCGTCCTCGGCGTAACGTTCGGCAACAAACAGTTTACTTTGTTCCGTTTGTCCGAACAGCCACACAAACACCGCCTCACAGATTGCCGTGCCGAGAGTGTTGGAAGAAGTGTTCCACCCTGCGTAGGCAGGAATGTCGGTCAGGTCCACATGCCCTGACAGCATTTGCAACAGTTCCACGTCGCCGCCGTTGCAGTAACCGCCGTCGGCAATTGCGACAACCTTATTTTGTCTGAGCGCGGACAAAGCGTCCGTGCAAAACTTGTCAAGATTACGCTCCTTGTAACCCTGCACGGGCAGTTCTGACGCTTCCACTTGCTTTTCCGTAGGGTAATTGAGAAACAAATCGATGTCGCACGCGCTTTCGTCGGCAGTTTCCGCGCACCCTGCAACGGCAAGTTGTACCGGCACGGTTTTTCCGACGGGACGATCTTCGTACAGCGGCGTAACGTTTTGCGCACGCTCGCTTGTCCAATGACAGTACACCTGCGGATGTTTGCCGTAAAAGTCCGTCACGGCTCGGCTTGTCAGCGTCATACCCACTTCGTCCGCACCCGGGTACATGGGTACGTCGGGCAAGCCGTTGTCTGCGACAAACTTTTTGACCGACAGACGATCCATTGTCGTGTAACCGTACTCCGCCGAGTCGTCCTGGGGCACCACAAAGTAGTCGCAAGGGTTGTCGGCAAGCAGTTTCAGCAACATTGCAAGGTTTGTCGCGCGACGTTTTTCAAAGTCGTCGATGTCACTGCCCGTCACTGTCTTGTATCCGGCAAGTAACGCTTGCGCCTGAGCCTCGGTAAGCAATCCTTCGCGCAGTTTGTGCTTCACCTGACCGCTGAGAAAAATTTCTCTTCCGCAACGCTCGTAATAGGCAGGTTCCTCGTCGTCGCTGCTGTAACACGGACACCGCATAATGAGCGAAAATGCGTAAATTTTTACATACGTATTGATTTTTTTGAGTTCGGCAAGCACCTGCAGGCGTTCCGTAAGTTGTGCTTCGGTCATTTCGTGCAGGCGTGACGGCACTATGCCGCCGTACAGCAACATGTCCACCGAAATTACGCACGCGTCGGCTTTTGCCACGTTGTCAACAAGAAACTTGCGCACATTGCCGAAGTCGGCAGGCTGCTTTTTGTCGCCGAGAATTTCTGCGCCCGGGCAAACTACTTCAACCGGCGTTCCGTGTGCGATTTTACACACGAATTCCGCATTACAAGGGCGTTCGTCCAGCGGCAAATACAATATCGTACACTTTTTCATTTCAGTTTAAGTGCGGAACCGAGCCGCTCGGTGATTACTTTGGGACGAGTGATTGCCGAACCCACAACAAGCGCGTAGGGGTTTACTTCCGAAACGGCTTTTATCTGAGCCACCTCAAAAAAACCGCCTTCGGCAATTACCTTTGCGTGCCTGACCGCAGACAGACATTCCGCCACAAAATCCACGTCGGGCAACACCGCGTCTGCCGTGTATTCCGTGTAGCCGCGAAGAGTTGTTGAAATGTAATCGAAGCCGAGTTTGTCCGCGTTGATTGCTTCTTCCACCGTCGATACGTCGGCAAGCAACTCTCTGCCGTTTGCGTTGGCGCGCGCATATTCGTAGAGCTGTTCCAACGTTTCGCCCAAGGGACGTTTGCGCATGGTTGCGTCCATACAAATTACGTCGCATGTCGTGGCAAGCAGTCTGTCGACATCGGCTTTTGTCGGCGTGATGTACACGGGTGAATCGTCGCAGCAACGCTTTACAAGCCCGATGACGGGCAAATTTACTTCGCGCTTGATGCTGTCAACGTCGTCGCACAACGCGCGTATTCCGCATGCGCCGCCTTCCTTGGCTGCCTTTGCAAACAAATGCATTATTCCGTAGCCGTACAACGGTTCCCCGGGTACTGCCTGACACGAAACGATAAGTCCTCTGTTCAAAATCATTTTTTGACAGTTCCTTTGTTGAGTAATTTTCAGGTAATATTTATGCCGCTTAAGCACGTTCCGTGCCAAAAACAGACAAAATATTCCCCTATGTGTAAACTATATACTATTCAAAAATCAATGTCAATACTTTTTTCAAAAAAGTCTATTATTTTTGAAAATTTTTTCCATTTATTTTCATTTTGTTTTCATTTTTCAAAGACAAATGCTATTTTAACCCGTCAAACACCTCACAAAAGCCCTTTTGACCGTTTATTTACTAAAAATTTGCAATCAAAATGAAAATTATTTTCCAAAGTTTCAATATTAAATATTCTGATTTTCAGAAATTTGTCACCTTTCGACGCAACAAAAATCCCGTATCGGCAAAAGCCGGCACAACAAAAAACACTTTACTGCCCGAAGTCGGCACAAAAAAAAGACCCCGGAAGCAAACCGCTTCCGAAGTCTGTTTGTCAGGGTTGATTTTGCTGTCACTAATTGCAATTTGCATGTTGCCGACCCGATAAACCGAAAACGACAAACGCAAACTTGCTTTAATCCAGTTTCAACGTCACAATTTCAAACGGCGACAGTTCAATCGTTGCTTTGCCGCTGTCCGACAACGTTTCAACCCGGTCCTCAAGGATATTTGTCAACGTAATATTCGCGTATTTTTCCGACGAAACACAAACTTTTGCCATTCCGCCCATGCTTTCGTACAGGCGCAGCACAATGCCGCCGTCTTCGCCCTGTTTGACAGTTTCCACCACCACAGCCTTGTCGCCGTCAACGGCAAACGGGCTGACAAGATTTTTCCGTGTTGTAGCAACGGGCAGCATGTTGAAGTCGTAGCCTTGCCTAATCGTGTCAACACCCAGCGCACCTTTGTGCGGATACAGCGCGTAGCGGAAACGACTTGTGCCGTTGTCGCCGCGAGCGTCGGGGTGAGTGCCGCTTTTGTGCAGCGTAATTCCCATTGTGCCGCCTGCTACCGACACTCCGTACTTGCTGTCGGACAGCAGCGACAAACCGATGTTTTGCTCGGACAAATCCGTCCACTTGTGGGCGCACACTTCAAACCGCGCGTTGTCTTCCTTGCCGCAGGAAAGCGCGTTGCGTTCCACGTGCCCGAACTGCGTTTCGCAATTGTAGTGACGCGCAAACAGCGTTGTGTCGAAGCAGGTACGCGCCAGCATATGTTTGTCGGCAAATTCCAGTTTGTTGTCAAATTCCACCCTCGGGCTGTCCGCGCTGAAAATGATGTCGCGCGTAAGCGTGGATTTGTCACTAAGCGCAAACGTGGCGCGGATGACAACCAGTTTGTCGGTACTCGCCACCACTTGTTGCCCGACAAACTTTGCCGAGTGTTCCTTCAGCACATAGTCGGCGTCGATGTCCCAGTTGTCATATATGTAGGGTACGTCCTCTGCAACGGTAACTCTGCCGAATGCGCCGTCTACAAGTTGTCTGCCGTCGTACACGAAAGACGTAATCACGCCGCAATGAACCGTAGCCGTGTAGTCGGGCGTTGCAACCGTTTCGCCGTCAAGCGACAATCTGCGTTCCGTCTTTATTTCCGTGCCGTAACCGTACGGGGCAAAATCATACAGCGACAGAACGTGCTTTTTGCCGTCAAGGTCAACATATGTCTCGCCCTTGTTGCCGTCAAGCAAAGCCGTGCGAGCAAACCCAAGCGTGTTGAAGTAGCGCGTTTGTTTGCCGCTTCCCGCAACGATATTCTTCGCACTTTCCAACGCGGCTTGTTGCTCGGCAATAGCAATGTCCGTTGCTTCGGCAATGCAGGTACCCGGCAAAATGTCGTGAAATTGATTGAGCATCAGTACGTCGTACAATTTGTCGGTCTGCGCCTTGTTGTCCTCGCCTGCAAATACCGACACCAGTTCGGCATTGTGCAACGCTTCTTCGAGGCGTCTGTTGTTTTGTTTAAGCGCGTGGTTTGTGGTAAACGTGCCGCGGTGCAATTCGAGATACAACTCTCCGTAGTAACAGGGCAGTTGCTGCTTGCTTACTCGCTGCATAAATTGCGAAACCGTCACGTGTCTGACGTCGGCAAAGCGGCAATTGTGCTGCGTATACACTGCCTGTCCCACCATATCGTCCGACGGACCTCCGCCGCCGTCGCCGAAACCGTAAGCCATCAGCGCACAGTTACTTTCGCGTGCGTCGTGTACGTTTGTAAGGCGGTCGGCAACGCTTTTGTCGTCAACCCACGTCTGAATAGTGTTGAAGTGCGTCGTGACCTTGCTGCCGTCGATGCCCTGCCACACAAAGGTTTCGTAGGGGAATGTGTTGGTGTCGTTCCAACTGAGTTTTGTGGTAAGAAAGTATTTTACGCCGCACTTGTTCATTATCTGCGGCAAAGCAGCCGAGTATCCGAATGTATCGGGCAGCCAGAACGTGTTCGACTCGTAGCCGAACTTTTCGCGCAGGTAGCGTTTGCCGCGCACAAACTGGCGACAAAAGGCTTCCGCTCCCGTAAGATTGCCGTCGCATTCCACCCACGTAGACCCGTTCGGTTCAATACGTCCCTCGGCAATCAGTTTACTTACCTTTGCAAACAACTTCGGGTCGTCCTCTTCCACCCACTTAAGGTACAGCACGGTGGACAGGAAAAATTTGTAATCGGGATATCTTTCCAGCAGCGTCACGGCATTGGACAGCGTGCGCATAAGTTTGTGGCGCGTTTCTTCAACCTTCCACAGCCATGCCGTGTCCAGGTGACTGTGCCCGATTACGCCGACGAAAGGCTTTTCGTCAACGCCGCGTTGCAAAAAGTCGTCTATTACTTCCGTTGCCTTTGTCAGCGCGTCATCGGTAAGCGAGGACGGTTCCATAGGCAAAATTTCAAACAGTCTGACGTACACCCTTTCAGCGGCGGCTGCGCCGAATGTATTTTTACCTTGCGCGGCGTAATGTTTGTTAAGCAGGTCAAGTTTTTGACGGAACTTTACCAACAGTTGCCACACCGCAACCAAAGTAAGGCGTTTGTAGGGACGGTCGGGGTAGTAGCCCTCCAGCGAGAAAGTGCTCGGCGCGTCGTAGGGCATGGTGCCCGGCATTGTGTGCGAGTAGTACGCTTCGACGTTTACGCGGTCGCCGTTTTTAATACCGTCAAGCGGCAACAGCCCGTGAATGCGAAAAATGCCGTCGCGTTCCTTTTCCACTTTGTCCACAAGTCCGATTTTGCGTCCGTTTACCGACACAAGGTGTTCGGTGCCGCCCGTTTCCGCAATCAGACAGTAGAATTGATTTTCTTCAACCCCCTGCACTTCAAACCAAAAATCGGCATAGGTAAAATCGCTGCCCCACTGCAAACCGCCGTGCGCTTCCTGCGTGGAATTGTTAGTTGTGACAAAAACTTTTTGCGGCACTTCCTTCCGCACGACAAGTTGCCCGTACACATCGCCGAGGCGCATAACCTTGGCAACCAGCCTGTCCACTTGTTTACCTTGCAACATTCAGTATTCTCCCGTCAGATTGATTTGTTTGCAACGGCACCTGCCGCACGCAAAGTACGGTTGTACGCATCCTCGCCGAGTTTTTCGTAGATGGCGTTGTACAACACGTTGATGATAAATGAAATGGAAACTATGGTAGACACCGAACCGCCCTCGTAGGCTGCCTCGCGGCGGGTACTGTTGAGGACGTAATCGGCGTATTTGGTAAGGGGAGAATGATCGTAACATGTGATGACAACGATTTTTACACCGTTGCGACGGGCAATTTCCGCCACGTCGATGATGTCCTTGGTGCTGCCCGAAACACTTATCAGTATTACGACGTCGGTACTTGTCATGTTGCCGATTATCATTGCCTGCAGGTGCGGATCCGGCGTTACGGTGACGTTTATGCCGATACGGGCAAGCACGTTGCCGAATTCCGTTGCAGTGATGGACGAATTGCCCACACCGAACGCGCCTATGTGTCTGGCGTTGATAAGCAGGTCGGCAATCTGCAAACACTCGTCGTAGTCGATGCTGCGCGAGGTTTCGTCTATGGCGTCGGTCATTTTGAGCGCAAGTTTGCGCACCACGCTGTTGTTTGAGGTATCTTCCTGTATGCCGAGTTCCTTGCTGAGACTCAGTTTGAAGTCCTGAAAACCATTGTAACCGAGTTTTTTGCAAAAACGCACTATTGTGGCTTCGGCGACTTTAAGTTTTGCCGACAATTCGGTGATGGACAGATAAATGAGCTCGTCCCCGTTGATTTTCATCAGCCCTTCGATGAGTTTTTTTTCTGTCTTGGTCGCCACTTCTTTTATCGCAAGTACTCTGTCAAATGTCTTTCCTACCATTGTTTACACTCCCTGTGAATTATTTTTTTTGTGTGCATTTTTGCCGCATCTGATTTTTTTTGATTATATCACCTGTTTGCCTTATTGTCAATTTGTGAAACAATTTTTCATTTTACGGCATTTTTTGCGATACATATTTTCAATAAAGGCGCGGCGAACGACATTGACTGGGAGTATGCCGGGATTTTACCTTACCCCACTTCGCTCGCCAGGCTGATTGCTCACGGTGAAGAAGATGAATCGGCTTTTTTCTTTATGACGCAAAAGGATAAAGACTATGCAATAGATTATTACTATGAACATTTATTAAAAGAAAAGGGCATCGACTACAATGCCTATCGCAAAACTTTGGATTATTTTTTACTCTACGAATATTGCGAATGGATCATGCTCGGCATTGAATACAACGATATAGGATCCGAGCGATTTCAAAAATACTATTCAAAGGCAAAAGAGCATATCAAAAAATTGAAATAGTTTTTCTGTCGAAGCATATTTTTCTCTTGCGGCACGCGGATGTAAAAATTCGACTGTTTCACTGCTGCATGTTTTGGATTGGTGATGAGAAATGATTATTAACAAAAACGAATATTTAATTTGTCCTTGTAAAGTTTCATCCATACCATATTGGAAAGCAATGTCTATAACCGTACCCGATGGTATGTGTATTGTACACCAAGACAATTTCAACATAATAGAATATCAACATTACATTGACGAGCCATATTTTCGCTTAATACATAGCCTGCAAGACTTGTCTATTCAAGTGCTTCCACAAGGATATTCGCTTTGTAACGCCACTTTGAAGGACTTTTCAGAGCACATCAATAGCTGCTATAACGGAGTCAGTGTAACAGAAGCCGACCTCCGAGACTATACAGCTCGTCCAGTATATGATTCTGCTTTATGGTTGGCAATTAAGGATAACCAAACCGATGAAGTGGTTGCAACAGGAATTGCTGAGCTTGACAAAGAGATTGGTGAGGGCGTTTTAGAGTGGATTCAAGTATCTGAACAACATCGTGGATATGGATTGGGCAAATATGTTGTTTCAGAGTTGTTATGGAGAATGAAAGAAAGAGCTACGTTCGTTACTGTATCCGGTCAATGTAATAACCCTACCAATCCAGAGGCGTTGTATCGCAAATGTGGATTTACTGGCTCTGATGTATGGCACGTTTTGAGAAAGCGGTAAACATCATTGAAACCAAACAAATTAGAGCTAACACTTTTTGTCATTCCTTTTATATCTTCCGAGTGTTTTCGATTGCGTTTTGTTTCGGGCGGTGGTTCCCTGCGCCGTCCTTTTTTTATGCTCCAAAACTCCTTTTTCAGTCCTTTTCGGGTATGACTTTACTCCCTGAAAACGTCAAAAAAACCATACAAAACCTATTTCAGCCCATTCACGCTTTTCATTGGCGTATGATATAATCTTAGATTTCTGACTTATAATGCGTATCTGACAATTATACAGACGATTTATTCCACGGTGTTCTTGACCTGAGCCTCTCAGGAGCGTGTCGGTAGGCAAATAAACCGCCAACCGACAGCCCCAAAGGGGCTTTTCGTTTGCCTTTGGCAAGATAGCCTGACACACTCCTTTCTCACGTCAAGAAC
>OGOZ01000635.1_pt1 | contig 23011 bp, 15 predicted proteins | sample 1552801 | NCBI WGS metagenome assembly OGOZ01 (sample SAMEA2580196, study PRJEB22360) | human gut metagenome | biome: human gut; feature: human-associated habitat; material: faeces | place: Denmark | collected 2008/2010 | reverse complement strand
CCGGTTTTGAACACGCGCCACAACGCAAAATGATATAGTATATAGGAAACAAGGGGGATACTTATGAAACAAGCCTATATGAATATGCGGAATTTTTGGCTGGATGTAAAAAATTTGGAAAACCGTAAAGGTGTGATTGAGATCGGCCCGGATGAGATTTCTGTTGCGGGAATTGAAATGGCCTTTTTGGACGGCGCGGAAACAAAACATTTGTTTTTAGCGACTAATTCGCTGGGTGACAGCAGTTTATATTTTGAAAATAATAGCAAAAGCGGTTTGGGCGGTGTAATCGGCGGGCACGGACACGAAGCCTTGCAAGAAGCCGCCGCGCGTATGTTGGCCCACGCCAGTAAATTAACAGGCAAAATGACACCTTTGCCGCTAGGAAGCGAAATGCCCGCGCCTACTTCGCCGGCTATGGTACGCTTATTTGCAGTATCTAAAAAGAAACTGTTTCATATTGAAATTGCGGAAACGGAACTGCGCAAACCGGAAAATGATTTCTATCCGTTTTTTGCCTACTCCCAACAAACCTTGGGATTTTTCCGCCAACAGGAAACGGCCGCTTCCGCCAAAGAAGCGCACTCGTAAACGGATTTATTTCCAAAAAAGCCGCCTTGTTACGGGGCGGCTTTTTGCGTTATTGGCAATTTATTTTTTCATCTATAATATACAACGGGCGTTGTTTTACTTCCATAAAAGTCCGGCCTAAATATTCGCCGATAACCCCCAGGGAAATAAGTTGTACGCCGCTGAAAAACAAAATCGCCACCATTAAAGACGAGTACCCGCTCACCGGGTTGCCAAAGATAATTTTTTTAGCCGCCACCCACAGCGCATACAAAAACGCAAAGAGCGAAACTGAAAAGCCGAAATAGGTCCATAAACGCAACGGTATGGTAGTAGAAGCGGTTATGCCTTCCAGCGCAAAGTTCCACAGCCGCCAATAGTTCCACTTGGTTTTGCCTGCTTGGCGGGCCTGGCGCACAAAGGGTATAGAAACAGACTTGAAACCTACCCAGTTAAAAAGCCCCTTCATAAAGCGTTCCCTTTCCGGAAGTTGCAAAAGGGCCTGCACCACGCGCTGGCTGATTAGGCGACAATCCCCGGCGTTTTCGGGCATTGGGCGGGTGGAAATAAAGTTGTAGAACTTATAAAAAGCGTTTGCACTGATGCGTTTTAGCCCAGAGTCCGTTTGGCGGTTTTGGCGGGTGCCGTAAACCACGTCATAGCCTTCTTTAAATTTTTCCAAAAAAGCGGGGATGAGTTCCGGCGGGTCCTGCAAGTCCGCATCCATTACAATAGCCGCATCGGCTTGGACTGCCTCATTTAGTCCGGCGGTCAGCGCGGCTTCCTTACCAAAATTGCGGGATAAGGAGATTACCTTTACATATTTGTTACGGGCGGACAAGTCTTTTAAGTAAGGGAGAGTTCCGTCTGTACTTCCGTCATTTACAAAAATGTACTCAAAGCGGAAACCGTTTTCTTTTTGCAAAACAGGTTCTACCGCCTGCCAAAATACAGGCAGGGCTTCTTCTTCATTATAGGCAGGCACAATTAAGGCTATTTTCATACAGAGATTATAGCATAAAAGCCGGGCAGATTTATTCCGGTAAAAGCCCGTATAATTGATATAATAAATTGTGCAAACCCGGCCTAGCGGGAGGATGGTATTAAAAAGATTTCGTTTCGGTTTTTTATTTTGCTTTTTTTGGCTGCCGCAGGAGTAATAGCGGCGGGCGTGGTGTTTTATTGGCAACAAGTGAGCGAAATTTTGGCTGCCGACGTAAAATTAAATGTGGCCGCCGCCGGTAAAGAAGCCGCCAGCGACTTTGACCGCCTGCTTGAAACGGATGAACAGGTGCTTGCGTCCTTGGCCTTAACGGTGCAGGATTCGTACCCGTGGGCGGATTCCGCGCAGTTGACCGATTTTCTGCGAAGGCAAACGAATCACAACTATTTTAAATTATTGGGCGTTATTACGGCGGACAAGAAGTTATATTTGTCTTCCCATCGTAATTTTACGTCGGCTTTTGTGGCCGATATTTCAGCCCGCACCTTGGAACAGGGAAAATACCTTTCCGTCCGTCAGGCCGACCCGTTAGACGGAGCCGATGTGTTGGTGCAGTCCGTTGCGCTTTATAAAGGTGGCCGCCCCTTGGGTACGCTTTTTGCGTTGCAATTGCCCGACCGATATCAGCCGCTACTTACCCTGTCGGCTATGGGGGATAAAGGTTCTTCCTTAATTATAGAGCGAAGCGGAAACTTGGTGCTGTCTCCTCGCAAAGTGGGGTTTAAAAATATTTTTAGCCAGTTGGATAAAACCTTGCCCGGCAGCAAAGAGTTGGCAAAATTGCGGCAAACGGTTTCAAGCGGCAAAACGGCTTTGATAAGCGCACCGTTAGACGGAAGGACACGCTTTTTGTATTTTATTCCGCTGGGGCGGAACGGGTGGTATATGGTCTCTTCCCTTCCAACGCAATTTGTGGAAGAACGCGCCCAGCATTTGGCGGTTTTATCGCTTATTTTATTTGCGTCTGTATTTGCTATTTTCTTTTCGCTCATTTTTTACATCTTGCATATGCGGGCATACAGCAACCGCCAGTTGTTTGCTACGGCATTTGTGGATAATTTGACCGGGGCGGATAATTTTAACCGGATGTGTGAAATGTTCCCGCAAAAACTGGCGGAACTGCACGGACGTGCGGCCTTGGTAATTTTTGATATTAATAAATTTAAGGTTATTAATGATTTGCACGGTTACGAACGCGGCAACCAAGTGTTGCAGCGTATTGCGCAGGTCTTGCGTGAGCACGTTTCCCCCGATGAGTGCTTTTGCCGTTTGTCTGCCGACAATTTTATCTTACTGTTAAAATATACAGACCGCCGTTCTCTTTTGGCTCGTTTGCATACACTCAATACGCAACTGCGCCGAGATTGCACGGTGGAAGATTCCTGCCTGATGATAGACATCGCCTTTGGTGTGTATGAAATCAAAGAAGAAATTCCCTTTTATATTATGCTGGACCGTGCTCACTTGGCATTGGAAAAAGCCAAAAAGATGTCTGTTGACAAATGCGAATTTTACGACGAAGCCGACCGCAATCGGATTGTAGCGGAAAAACAAATTGAAAACACAATGGAAGATGCTTTGCGCCACGGAGATTTTGCCGTTTATTTACAGCCTAAATGTGATTTTGCCACCGGAGAAATGCGCGGAGCCGAAGCCTTGGTGCGGTGGCAGAGTGCGGGCGGAAAAATTGTACGGCCGGACGATTTTATTCCGATTTTTGAAAAAAATGGTTTCATTTTGCGCCTGGATATGTTTATTTTGGAAGAAGTTTCCCGGCTTTTGGCTGCGTGGAAAATTAAAGGCCTTAAACAAGTGCCGATTGCCGTTAATTTTTCCAGGCTTCACTTAAACGATTCCCGCTATATTCCCCAAATGTTGCGTTTGGTAAATAAGTACGGCGTACCGCACGAACTGATTGAAGTGGAACTGACTGAAAGTGTCATTTTTAACAACTTGGATCACGCGCAGAATATCATCCGCCAACTGCACGGGAATGGCTTTTCCGTGGCGATGGATGATTTCGGCTCCGGGTATTCTTCCTTAAATGTACTGAAAGACTTGCAGTTTGACAGCATCAAACTGGATAAAGAGTTTTTGCGCGGTTTTGAACATAATCCGCACGCCCAAAAAGTAATTAAGGGGGCCGTGGCGATGATTAAAACATTAGGCATTAAAATTGTGGCCGAAGGGGTGGAAACCCGCGAACAAGCGGACTTTTTGCAGGGAATCGGCTGTAATTTGGCACAAGGCTATTTATTCGCCAAACCCCTCACGATTACCGACTTTGAACACCGGCTGAACAGCGGCATTTAGCCGGACTTTGTTTTAGCAACTATCCGAATACGAGCAGGCAGAACCCCTTAAATCTGTTATCTGCCGTATCGGTTACGAATATCAATTAAAATCAAATTACAAAAAATTAAGTTTTTACTATTAAATTGGGGGAAATAGGCATTAAAAAATCCCGCCAAAAGTTAAGCGGGATATAATATGGGGTGAAGGCGCTGGGAAGCCCCTTATATGCTATCCATTTTCCGACGATAAAATACATTTTTGAAAAGGGCATCTATCTACCAATTTTCTCTCTTTCATATCTTTGTTCGTCGAACTTTCATATTATTTTCTTAATGTGGCCTTTTTCCGAGAAGAAGAGAGCAAGTTTTATCTATCTTTTCGCCTATTTGTATATTTTTACGCATGTAAGGATAGACACGTAGATATACTGCGGTTTGACCGCGGTTTCCCTTAGGTATTGAGTATCCTTTCGCACACTGACCGTTTTGTTTGGGAGTCAGAACAGTTTCATTCTCTCAATTTTCCCTATTTACAGGCAAAATACAGGGAATTTTGTCGTTTTGAGTCTAATAACTAAGGAAAGGGGATCAGCATTGTATAGTGGTGTACCTTTTAACACTACCCAAATTCCCTAAGATTATAACAGGGAAATTAAGTCGTTTTTTCGCTATTATTGTTGATTTTTAAGTAAGATATAGGTATCTTTCACTGTTAATTTAAGGACTTTGATATGGAGCAATTTAACCAATTTATGATAAAAAATGCTATCCAAAATATATTAATTTAATTAATTTTGTTATTGGGCAGTATTGGTATTATAGAGTTTTTAAGTAAGACTTTAAGTTTTTCTCATTTATATTATCAGGCTCTAATCGGGTAAAATTACTATTTTCCAAGCGTTAGTATTTCCGGGTTCTTTCTGCTGTTCCTTTTTTGCCATAAGACCAGAAATTTTATTAAAAAATGTGTTTTTTAAAGCCTAATTTTTAAGTGCTTGCATAAAAGGCTTTAAAGCGCGAATTTTTTTAACAGTTTTTAGTCGTAAAAATGTAAAAATCCTTATTTTTTCAATGCTATTTATTATCATAAATAAATGGCAGTCATTTGACTTATCTGCTAATTTTGTGCTAACATACCTACTTAATTGAGCACGTAAAACTGCTCCCCAGGGTCTGTTAATGGCGAAACAGGAGGAGTCAATTTCTTGGACCCTACTAGCACCCCCAGCATAGGGGTAGAATACTCTGCTAGGCTAACCCCAGCCTGAACGGGGACTCCGCCCTGATGTACAAACCAAGGACAACTGGTATAAAAACCTGAAGCAAACCGCTTCAAATTCAAATTAATGAGGTATTATGATGCACAACAAACCGAGCGACCTTGCGGTCGTCTATATACCCTTGGATACTTTGGCGGAATATCCCAATAATCCCCGTCAACACGATTCCAAGCAAATTATCAAAATCCAACGCTCTATTGAATCGTTTGGGTTCATTAATCCTATTTTAGTGGATGAAAAAGGGCAAATAATCGCTGGGCACGCCCGATTAAAGGCGGCACAACTGGCCCATATGGAAAAAGTTCCCGTTATACGCTTGGGTCATTTGTCCGAGGGGCAAAAGCGTGCCTATCGTATTGCAGATAACAAACTAGCCGAATTGGGCACGTGGAGCATAGAACTATTGCAAATGGAGTTTAAAGCTTTAGATGAATTAAAGTTAGATATGCCTCTTACCATTACGGGATATGATATGGGAGATATTGACCTTATTTTAGAGGGAAAAGAAACCAAAATAGACCCAAAAGCAAATAATATCCCCTTCATTCCAGATAATGAAATTGTCAGCCAAGAGGGCGATATTTGGCAACTAGACAAACACCGGCTGATTTGCGGAAATTCCCTTAAAAAGGAAACATTAACTGCCTTAATGGAAGATAAAAAAGCCGATATGGTATTTACGGACCCACCATATAACGTGAAAATAAATGGACACGTTTGCGGGGCAGGAAATGTGCAACATCAAGAATTTAAATTTGCCTCTGGAGAAATGAGCTCTGAGGAGTTTACTCAGTTTTTGCAAACCGCTTTTGAGCGACTCTGTGAGTGTAGTAAAGACGGCTCTTTGCACTATATTTGTATGGACTGGCGTCATATTAAAGAAATTATCGTGGCTGCTGGGGTATATGAGCAGTTCAAAAATTTATGTGTATGGCGGAAAGATAACGCCGGTATGGGTAGTTTTTATCGTTCCCAGCACGAACTTATCTTTATGTTCAAACACGGCAAGGAACCACATATTAACAATGTGGAACTAGGGGTACACGGTAGATACCGTACCAATGTGTGGTGCTATCCCAGTGTAAATACACCTAGTGAGGAAAATGCCGAAAAGCGGGCTATGCACCCTACTGTAAAACCGGTGGAAATGATAAAAGATGCTATATTGGACGCCTCTAACCGGGGCGGAATAATACTAGACACCTTTTTGGGTTCGGGCAGTACCTTAATTGCCGCAGAAAAATCCGGGCGTATCTGTTATGGGGCCGAGTTGGAACCACGATATATAGATACGGCCATTAGGCGCTATGAAAGCCTAGGAAAGGGACATAATGCCATACACCTATCCACAGGGAAGGCTTATCAAGAATTACTTTTAGAGAAGAAGAGAGGAGGAAATGAAAATGGAAAATAATAATACAGTAAGCAATTCTTATGAAGTCGGGTACGGAAAACCGCCCAAACATACACAATTTAAACCGGGATACAGCGGCAATAAAAAGGGCCGTCCTAAGGGAAGCGCAAACCTATTTACCGCAGTTGAAAAACTGCAAAATGAGCGTGTGCGCATCGTCCACAATGGGAAACAAAAAAGTATTTCGGTGACAGAAGCCATCCTTCGTAAAGCAGGAATGGATGCGCTCAATGGTAATGCAAAAGCACAAAAAATAATGCTGGACTATTTTGAAAAAAATGAGAGACGGAAGGAAGAACTCTCACAGCGGGTAGAGGCATTGCGAGAAGATGATAGAACTTTATTAGCAGAAACCATTAAGGAGTACATGGAAGGGAATGTCAATGATACAACAAAATGAAGAAACGCAACGCTTTGATGCTCTCTTGCGGCACGACTTTAAGATGTTTGTAAGAAAAGTATTTGCCGAAGTTAGTCCGCAGACGAAATACTTAGATAATTGGCATATAGATGTGATTTGTGGAGAATTAGAGAAAATGCTGTATGGGGAAAATACCCGCCTAATTATTAATATCCCGCCCCGGTATATGAAATCCATTATTTGCTCGGTGGCGCTTCCTGCCTATATATTAGGGAAATTCCCCAAGGAAACGGTTGTATGCGTAAGTTATGCTGATGAACTGGCCAAAAAACTGGCGGCCGACTGCCGGCGCATTTTGGAAACGCCTTGGTATAAGCGGGCGTTCCCAGGAACTCGTTTAGCACTCAATCGCCGTGAACTGATGGATTTTGAAACCACACAGGGTGGTGGGCGCTATTCTACAACGGTGGGTGGCACCCTAACAGGGCGGGGTGGTAATTGGCTGATTATTGATGACCCGATTAAACCAGCGGATGCCAATTCAGACTTACTGCGTAATAAAGTAAACGAGTGGTATGGAAATACGCTGTATAGCCGCCTAAATGATAAAAATAAGGGCAAAATCCTGCTTATTATGCAGCGCACGCACGAGCAGGACTTAACGGGCTATTTATTGGAGAGCAAAGCCGGGTTTAAGCAGATAGTAATACCTCTTGTTGCGGTACGCGAAGAACATTGGCAATGGAAGAAATATCTTGAGGATAAAGTCATTACGCATCATTATACCCGTAAAGTAGGCGAAGCGTTGCATCCAGTGCGAGAAGGGCTGGATAGGATTGAAGAAACCAAACAATCCTTGGGCGCAATGGCCTTTGCGTGCCAATGCCAACAGGATCCTTTGGCCCAAGGGGGAAATATCATCCATTGGGACTGGTTTCCACGATATAACGTAAAGGAAATAATCCACAAGCACTGTTTAGGGCAAATAGAACTTTGGCAGTTGGTGTTTAGTTGGGATATTGCCACAAAAACGGGAGCGACAAATGATTATAGCGTATGCGTTTGTGCAATGCGTTCCCATAATAAGTATTACATATTAGATATCAAGCGTTGGAAACTGGAACTGCCAGATTTGGTAAAAGCAGCCAAAGAGTATATGTCTCAGCAGAAAGAACGCTTGGGAAAACTAATAATGTACCCTGGTAAAATGCTAGAAACTAGGGTGCTAGTAGAAGATGTTGGGTGTGGAATAGGCTTCCAGCAGGCCCTTAAATCATTGGGGTATAAGGTGGATTTTATACATCCAACGGAGGACAAAAAGACGCGTTGCCTAAATATTACACCCCTCTTAGAGCAGGGCTGTTGCCTATTGCCGGATACCGAGGAACAGTGGTTTGATGATTTTAGGCACGAAGTTTTAGGCTTTCCCAATACAAAGCACGATGACCAAGTAGATGCTTTGACACAACTTCTTAATTTTAAGGCCAAAAAACGCTTTGATTTTATTTAGTTGTCACTTCATAGAATTCCCTGTGCAAAAGCCCGGGGTACTTGACTTGGCCCGCATTAGTAATGCGTACTATAAGGGCGGAGCCAGACAGGGGCTCCGCTCAAAATCAAAAAAGCAAAAGTTATGGATAAATTAACAATACTAACAAATCATTTACAATTATTAGCGGAATTGGCAGCGGATTTGCAGGAGCAAATAGCCTCCGCCCAAGATGGCGCAAAAGAAAAATCTTTGAACCAAATAATGGGTAGTCTTTACGGCCTATCCATCACAGCCGAACACATACAAAACATATACGAAACAATGCTTCTAGTACATAGGAAGTAAAAAAGATATTGCCGGGGCAGAAATAAATGTATACAATAAAACAAAGAATTAATGGAGGATTTTTATTATAGATATAAGCCTTAATCTGGCTTATTAAAAATTTATTCTGTTTTTGGAACCGTATGTGGAATACGGTGGACTGCAAAAGTAGTGCAACGAGACTCCAAAAACAGTCGTTTTAGGCACAATGTATTGGAACTGATCCTTTCAATACGCTGTGCTGAGTGCTTTCTGCCATATTAATAATATGGCAGAAGGCCGCGGCTGTTTATATTTGGGCCAAGTCTCGTTGCCCCAAATATGACAGCCGTTTTTTTGTCTCATTTGGGGCTTAATATTGGTTTAATGCTAGACCAATGATTATAGTTATAAGGACGAAAAATGGCCTCAAAATTTATTACAAATGGTGCTGGGCAACAGACTTTAAGAGAAAGATTAGAATACTTGTCTAAAAAATCTATAAAATTAGACTTCCTAGTGGGCTATTTTTTCTTTTCTGGGTTCTATTCAATTTATAACTATATTGCAAAACAAAAAATTCGAATATTAGTTGGAATGGATGTCGAACTGGATCTCAATAATTGCATACGAGAATTCAGTTTAGAAACCAGTTTGCCTTCTCGAATGCCAGCTATAGCGTCTATTCGGGAAAAATATTTTCGAAATATCAAAGATAGTATTAATAACTCTGATTTATTTGATAATCAGGAATTTCAGAAGTCATATAGGCTATTTTTGCACAAATTGGAAGATGGCACGCTAGAGGTAAGAAAAACACGGGACCCCAACCATGCAAAAATGTATTTGTTCTATATTCCACCGGAAAATGGGAGCAGCGGACAAGATGATAGCAAAGTAATTATTGGCTCAAGTAATTTATCCTATCAAGGGCTTAGTGCACGAAATGAAATTAATGTATATTTGCAAGATGCTAATGACTTTAAAGATGCACAAAAGATTTTTGAACAGCTCTGGGAAGATTCTATACCGTTGGTAGGAGAATTTAACAAAGATGAATTTAAGAAGGAAGTCCTATCTAAAACATGGTTGGAGCAAAACCCCGACCCATTCCTGCTGTACATAAAGGTATTGGATGAATTTTTTAAGTTAAATCAGGATTACATTAAAACTCCTAAAGAACTGACTCGTGACCACATGAATCAGTTCTTCGACGTGTCCTATCAAATTGATGCTATTAGAGAGGGCTTGGCAAAAGTTAAGAAGCACTCCGGATGTATTATTGCAGACGTGGTAGGTTTAGGGAAAAGTATTATTGCATCTACAATTGCTGCCAACCTTGATATACCTACAATAATTATTACACCTCCACACCTGGAAGAACAATGGAAGGCCTATGGAATTGATTTCGGATTGAGAGGTTGCTGTACATATACCCCTGGCAAATTAGAGCAAGCTGTAAAAGACCACGAAGGTGAGAACAATCTATTGATTATTATCGATGAGGCCCATCGTTATAGAAATGAAAACACGGAAGCATATGGGTTCTTACACAGACTCTGCGCCGGAAATAAAGTGCTTTTATTGTCAGCTACCCCATTTAACAATAGACCAGAAGATATTTTTTCCTTAATAAAGCTGTTCCAGATCCCTGCACACTCTACTATTCAAACTGTAAGTGACTTGGGAAATCAGATGGCAGCTTTAGTCAGTGACTATAAAAAACTAAAGAAGAGTCATCGTGCCAAAACAACAAATGAGTCAGAGTTTGATGCTGAATCCAGAAGACTTGCAGCCAAGATAAGGGACATTTTAGATCCGGTTGTCATTCGTAGAACTAGAGTGGATTTGGAAAACCTTACTTGTTATAAAGAAGATTTAGCAAAGCAAAATATTCACTTCTCGAACGTTAAACCACCAAAATCCCAGGTTTATAACTTGGGGGAATTGTCCGACTTATACAAAAGAACGTTACAGCGGCTAGTTGGTGATGACGGTTTTATTGGAGCCCGCTACAAACCATTAACTTATCTTGAAGGCGAACCCGCAGATATTAAAAAATACTTCGATGGAAGAGATTTCCAGCAAGGCCAACGCAACATGGCCAAATTCATGCAACAATTATTGGTCCGGCGTTTCGAAAGCTCTAAAGATGCCTTTTTGAAGACTTTGCATAGCGTATTAAATTCAATGGAAGTCTTAAAGGAGTGGTACGAAAAAGTTCACCAGATTCCTCTATACAAGAAAGGCAACTTGCCAGATATTGATGATTTGGAAGATATCATTGAAGAAAACTCCCTGTTCGAAGAAGATGAATTCCTAAAGTCCATGTTGTCTAAAGACATAGATAAAGGGCTAATGCTTGTTCCTGCTAAATATTTGAGCAAATCGTTTATGGACGCGCTTAATAAAGATATGAAACTTTTATCCGACATTATAAAAGAGTGGGACAAAGTTAAAAGTGATCCGAAATTCGATATGATTTTAAACCAAATTAAGGATTCTTTGAAGATGGAACCGAAAAGGAAAATTATCATCTTTACGGAGTTTTCTGATACGGAAACATATTTGTATAGAAAAATGAGAGATGCCGGACTGCGGGTTTTAGCATACGATTCCTCTATGTCCAGTCTTGCTAATCGTGAAATAATAAGAACAAATTTCGACGCAGGATATCCCACGAGATATCAAAAAGATGATTACGATGTCTTGATTGCTACCGATGCAATTTCCGAAGGATTCAGTTTGCATAGAGCCGGAGCGATATATAACTACGACATTCCGTACAACCCAACAAGAGTCATCCAAAGATTCGGGCGTATCAACCGTATTAACAAGAAGGTTTTTGACGAATTATATATTTATAACTTCTTTCCGACAGCGACTGGAGAAAGAGTGAGTCACACGCACGAAATAAGTACATTCAAAATGAAGCTCTTTCAAGCGATTTTAGGGGCGGACACCCAAATCCTAACGGACAATGAGACATTAGAGGGTTATCTAGGCGCAAAAATACAAGAAGAAGCCAATAAAATGGAAAAGGAGTCTTGGGATGTATTCTATAGAAATGAATTAAATAGCATTAAAACTACTGATATAGAGACATACAACAAGGCGATTTCACTTCCTCCACGTTGTAGGATTGGAAGAAAAGGCAATTGGCTTGAAAAAATGGAAAAAGATTCCGATTTATTCACTTTACAGGTATCCAATGGCGTGCTTTTGTTTTCCAAAAAAGGGGACTCATTCCGCTTTACTCTTGCTACCGCTAATGGCGAAACGCATTTATTACCACCTCCGGAGGCTCTGGCAATATTCAGAGCTGCCAAAGATGAGAAATCAGCACCCGTGTCAGATGCTTTCTATGGCCTTTATCAGAACGCCAAACTAGCTAGTGGCTTGGTCAAACATGCTGCACCCAAAAGCCGTTCTGTACAAGATGCCCTAAGCATAATCAAAATTTTACAGAAACAGGTTAATAGTACATTAGATAAAGAATATTTGGAAGAGTTGAAAAAAGTCATCGAATTAGAAACGATGCCTACTTTTTATTTGAAGAAAATCAAGGAAATTGGCGCAACTAATACGGACGCCCTTAAAGATTTGTGCTTATTTCTACCCCTAGAGTATCTGGGAACGCTATTAAATAAAGACTCCAAAATTGAAAGCGAGCCAGAAACCATCTTATTATCTGAAGAATTATTAGGAGATTAAATTCATGAAAACATTTAACATCCAAGCGGCCTATAATCGTAATGACTTTAAAAGATTTTTACAAGATTTTCTGACCGAAGATTTTATCCCTAACGAAGAAGAATTGTATTTCAATTTCAAAAATATAGCCAAGGGATATAATCTAGGTGAAGCAGATGACATGGATTTATCGGTTTTTGAATTTATCGTAAACAGCAGTCACGATCCGCGTGTCACTATCACGAAGGAAGTTGTGGCACTGATGAAGAAGTATGATAGTAAATCTAACGCTCTGGTAGCTTTTTACTACCCGAACTCTGACCAATGGCGTTTATCCCTTATTACCACCGATGTAGAAATAAAAAATGGGAAGATTTCGTATCTATATTCCAATCCTCATCGCTATTCTTTCCTTTTAGGAAAAGACTGCAAGAAGCACACTCCAGAAACTATGCTCTTTGCGAAAGGCCCAATAAAACAGCGTTCAGAAAATGGCAAAGAGCTAAATTATACACAAGATTTGATTAGTCGCTTTTCTTTGGAAGTTGTAAATAAAGAATTTTATGCCCAAATTTATCGTTTATTTGAGCAACTTGTATCAACGGACCTAAAGCATCCTAAGGCCTCCGATAATAACCAGATTAAAGAACATTTTGCCGTTCGGTTAATTGGCAGATTGATATTCTGTTGGTTCCTAAAGAAGAAAACTCGTAAAGATAACTCTTCTCTTATCCCGGAGGAACTACTCTCTTTAAAGGCGTTGGATGGAACAACCTCATATTATCATGATAAATTGGAGCCATTATTCTTTGAAACATTAAATAAGAAAAGAGATGTCCGAATTGAAAAATGTGCTACAGGGTTATTTAAAGATATTCCCTTTTTGAACGGTGGCTTGTTTGAGCCGCATGATGATGATTGCTATGAGCTTGGAGAATTTGACCAGTCCAGGTATTTTAACACTCTGACTATTCCTAATAAATGGTTTCATGACTTATTTGAGGTTTTTGAAACATATAACTTTACAATTGACGAAAACACGTCCGTAGATATGGACCTATCTGTCGATCCAGAAATTTTAGGGCGCATTTTTGAAAACCTATTAGCAAGTATTAACCCTGAAACGCAACAGTCCGCCCGTAATATGACAGGGTCATTTTACACTCCACGTGAAATAGTGGATTATATGGTCACTACAAGTCTACGAACCTATCTAAAAGACAAAACCGACTTAAATGATCAAATTTTAGATGAATTGTTTGATGTTACAAAAACGCCTGAATTAACGAAACAGCAAAAACTAGATATTTTTAAATCTCTAACTATCTTAAAAGCGTTGGATCCCGCTGTAGGGTCTGGCGCTTTTCCTATGGGCTTATTACAGAAAATCATGTTTATTCTTAATGAGATAGACCCCGATGGGAAAATATATGAAGAGATAAACCTGATCCCAAATACTTCATTACTCCAACGCAACTACGGTAACAAATACAAAATTATTCGTGATTGTATTTTCGGGGTAGATATACAGGAAATGGCTATAGAAATTGCCCGCCTGCGCTTTTTTCTAACACTTATTGTGGATGAAGAAGCTGATAATCCACAACCTTTACCAAACCTTGATTTCAAATTCGCCTGTGCTAATACATTGATTTCATTACCAGAAGCAGAAGATGACTTGTTTTCAAGAGCCAACTTAATTGAATCACTTAAAAATTTGCGAAAAGAATTCTTTTCGACATCGGCAGAGAGAAAGGAACAGATAAAGGCAGAATTTAGACGTATACAAGAATTAATGAGTTTTCAAACATTTAATGCCAAACAAACAGCCCTTTTTAATGGAGAGATTGAGCAATACAAAAAGAACAAATCAGTTCAATTAGAGCTAAATGACTTATTAAGTGACACATATTGGAATCCTTTTATAAATAAATCCACCCCTTGGTTCGATCCAATGTGGATGTTTGGCGTTGAAGACGGATTTGATATAGTTATTGCCAATCCCCCTTATATTGCGTTACAAGCCAACAAAGGGGTACTTGGTAAAATGTATAAGCCCTACAACTTCAAAACATTTAATAGTATGGGCGATATTTATTGTTTGTTCTATGAAAAAGGGATGGAGCTGCTAAAACAAGGGGGTATTTTGACTTATATTACAAGCAATAAATGGATGCGAGCTGGATATGGCGAGGAGTTGCGTTTATTCTTGTCTAAATATCAACCCCTGTATTTGATTGATTTAGGCGCAGGAGTATTTGAAAATGCTACTGTGGACACCAATATTTTGGTCATGAAAAAAGGAACCTATACGCGTCCCACTTTGGCCCATGTGCTACATGGTAATAATAAACAAATTACTATTCCAACTGAACAATGGCTCCAAAATACCTTTGACAGTAACTCTTGGGTTATCTTATCTGCTATTGAACAGAGTATTAAAGCAAAAATTGAAAAATATGGCACACCTCTCAAGGACTGGGACGTTCAAATTAATTACGGTATTAAAACAGGCTGCAACGAAGCATTTATAATTACTACTGCAAAGCGTGAAGAGATTTTAGCCAATTGTAAAACAAAAGATGAGCGCAAAAGAACTGACGAAATTATACGGCCTATTTTGCGCGGGAGAGATATTAAACGGTACAAATACGATTGGAAAAGTCTATGGTTGATAGGGTTATTTCCGTCGCGCCATTATGATATAGATACCCTTCCTGCTATAAAAAAATATCTTCTAGATTTCGGGTTTGATAGATTAAAACAGACTGGCGAACCTGGCGCCAGAAAGAAAACATCCAACAAGTGGTTCGAAACGCAGGATACCATCGCATATTGGGAGGATTTTAAGCAACCGAAACTATTATATCGAGAAATTTCCACTTCTATGGACGCAGTGTATGTTAACTCGGATATGTTTATCAACAATAAAGCATACTTAATTACAGGAAAAAAGACTAAATATTTATCTATATTTTTCAATTCACAGTTTTTTACTAAAATTTTTCTTTCAGCGGCAAATACAACTGGTGGAAAAGGCCCAGACTTCTTATTGCCTCTAAGAATTTTTAATCCACCAGAAAATATTGAAAAACAATTGATTGCTTTGGTAGAAAAAGCTGAATATGAAAAAGCGGAATTACTAATTTGCCAATGTTATCAATTGAGTGAAAAAGAAATTAATTATATTCTGTAAAGGGAGGATTTTTCTAAACCGAAAATCGCATGGGCAGATATTAGCACCGAACCATCTTTTGTAGAGGTGTCAGAGAAGTTCTTTTTTAACAATACTTGTTATATGCTATCTCCCGCCCCTTTGTATCTGTTAGGAATTCTAAATTCTAAACTGATTAAGTGGTTCTTTCCCAAAATAGCATCTGATTTGGGAGAAGGATCGCGTTATTTTAAACAATTTGTAGAATTATTACCAATTAAAAAACTCACTCAAGGCGAAATTTCGATTCTAGAAAATCTTTTAAGAAAACGCTCTATTGACGACGAACAAGTTAACGCTTTTGTCTACAAGCAATATCAATTAACAGCGGAGGAAATTCTATTTCTAAATCACTTATAGAGTTTGTTAATATAGTTTCTTTCTTCTACGGTCAAATGGTATTTTTGGTATGTATAGTTCATCCAAAAGAATTCACTCTCTTCGTTAATCGAATCTTGTTCTAAAACATTGAAATCCTTTGGCAATGGAATTCGAAGAGGTGCAATGGCTTGAACACTAATTAGAAGGTCTCCAGTCCCGGTTTTAGGAGAATCCTTCAACAGAAAATGTCCTAGCGGAGAATTTAACACGAAAGTTAAAAATTTAACATATTTCCCAATTGCGAAACATGTGCTATCTAAAGCAAAAAATGACTTTTCCGTGTAGCAAAATCTGATGATAGAACCAACTCTCTTCCATATAATTTTCGGTTTAGAAAAATCCTCCAAATATGCGCAATTACGCAGATTGTAAGGAGTGTCTCCCTTGTCAGCGCGTTTCTCTATGTCTTTATAGCCATGATATATTTTCCCATTATAGGCCTCACCGCCTTTATCTAACCATTGTTTAATCGCAGGGTAATCTTTAATGTCAATTCTTGGGAATCTTCCCTTTACTCCATTATGGGTATTGATTAGCCACAAGCCTTTCCAATCGTATTTGTACCGTTTAATATCTCTCCCGCGCAAAATAGGCCGTATAATTTCGTCAGTTCTTTTGCGCTCATCTTTTGTTTTACAATTGGCTAAAATCTCTTCACGCTTTGCAGTAGTAATTATAAATGCTTCGTTGCAGCCTGTTAAAACACCTCTATTAATCTTAATATCCCAATCTCTGAGCGGTGTTCCATATTTTTCTATCTTGGCCCTGATACTCTGCTCAACTGGAGACAAAATTACCCAGGAATTGCTATCAAAAGTATTTTCTAACCATTGTTTCCCCGAGATGTTGATTTGCTTATTATTCCCATGCAATACATGTGCTAGGGTGGAACGCGTATAGGTTCCTATAATTTAGATACATCTTATTTTTTAGGAGAAAACAATGATATACGGTTATATTCGTGTAAGTTCAGATAAACAAACTGTCAAAAATCAGGAATTTGAGATTGGGAAATTCGCAAGAGAGCATAAAATCAAGATAGATTTATGGATTGAAGAAACCATTAGCTCGACAAAAGAGTTAAAAAAGCGAAAATTCGGTAAATTGCTTGAGAAATTACAGCCGGGGGATGTCATCATTACAACAGAATTATCTCGGCTAGGACGCAATTTGATGCAAATTATGGGCATTTTAAACCATTGTATGACTAACCAAGTTAAGATCATCACAACAAAGGAACATTATGAATTGGGGGATAATATCAATGCAAAAGTTCTTGCGTTTGCTTTCGGCCTTTCTGCTGAAATAGAAAGAAATCTGATTTCACAGCGCACGAGAGAAGCGCTAGCCCGAGTCAAAGCAGAAGGGAAAAAATTAGGTCGCCCTATTGGGGCAACTTCTCAGCGAACAAAACTCAAAGGTAAAGAAGCAGAAATAGAAAAGTATTTACAACTTAAAATATCAAAAAATAAAATTGCCAGGATGTTAGGAGTTCACCGATTAACATTGGCAGATTTTATGCATAAACATAATTTGACTTCGCTCCCGATAGTAAGCGGTAATAGAAATGGGCAAAAGATAGCCCATTAAACTTAACTATCGGGAGTTTTTATGAAGAAAAAAACTGCGACATTAAATGCTGTAAATAAATCAAGCGACAAGTCTCAACAGGTGGGGAACGGAGACAAAAAGGCGCAAGTAGCGATTACTGCTAAACCGACTGGGAATAACCTACAATCCTCCAAACCCATATCTGGCCCCACAGAATTGGCCAAACTGCGAGAAGTGGCCACACAGATTAATCCACTAGCCCAATTAATTTCTAAAAATAAGCAGCAGGCCGAAAAATACAACAATAAGAATCAAAAACTGCGGGATATCCGTATCCCGCTGCCCGGCTCTATATTGGAGAAAAAGTACAAAGGGCATCTTGTTGTGGTCAAAGTGTTGGAACACGGTTTTGAATACGATAATAAATATTTCAAAACCCTTTCCGCCGTGGCGTGTGCCATCACGGGGCAACATTTAAGCGGGTATTATTTCTTCGGCTTATGAGTGACATTATAAAACCGATGAACTGTGCGGTTTATACCCGCAAATCTACCAGTGAGGGATTGGAACAGGATTTCAACTCGCTAGATGCCCAGCGTGAGGCTTGTATGGCATTTATTAAAAGCCAGCGTGGGGAAGGCTGGCAGGCGCTAGAAACCTCTTATGATGACGGTGGCTATACCGGGGCGAATACCGATCGTCCCGGTTTGCAGCGCTTGATAGAGGACATCAAACTGGGTAAGGTAAATTGCGTGGTCGTGTACAAGGTGGATAGATTATCACGCTCTTTGCTGGATTTCTCCCAGTTACTAGAATTTTTTGATAAGCGCGAAGTGTCGTTTGTATCTGTCACGCAGAATTTTAATACCAAAACCTCTATGGGTCGGCTAACGCTTAATATCTTGTTATCGTTTGCTCAATTTGAGCGCGAAATTATTAGCGAACGCACGCGGGATAAAATGGCGGCCTCTCGTATGAAAGGAAAGTTTTTAGGCGGAGGAATTCCATTTGGGTACCAGTTAGATGAAAAAGCCCATAAGTTGGTACCACACCCAGAAACCGCCGAAGAAGTACGATTCATTTTTAATAGCGTACTGGAAGAAAAAAGTGTTGTCCCGGTACTTGCGCAACTAGAAAAGCGGGGAATTGTTCTTCGGGAGCGGAAATGCAAAAATGGGCGGGTTTTACCGGCACGCCCTATTTCGCGTGCACAACTTTATCATATTATTCATAATCCGCTGTATATTGGGAAGGTTCTTTACAAAAAGAAAATTTATGATGGTGAACACGATGGAATTGTGTCCATAGAAACCTTTGAGGCGGTGCAAAAACTGTTAAATAATGGACGAAAAATGTATGAAACTGCAAGGAAAGCAACGCCTGGCATTTTGCGTGGTTTATTGTTTTGCGAAGTCTGTGGCAGTCCAATGGTTCCTATTTATGGGAAAAAGAAAAATACGAAACATTTTTATTACATTTGTCGGAAGTGCCGAGAAGAAGGCTATAAGTCTTGTCCCACACGGACGGTACGACAACGAGAGTTCCATTTGGCGCTTATTGCAGAATTGGATAAAAATGGGGTTCTCAGCCGGGCCCTATTTGAGCAATTATCCGAATACGAGCAAGAAGAAACCCTTAAATCTATTATCTGCCGTATTGGGTACGAATACCAAGAAAGCAAAATTACGGTTGTATTGCGCAGTGGAACCGAATTTTCGTTCTGTGCCAATGTGAAGCCACACTCCGGCCCTTGGAAACGGTCCGAATTGGCGGCCCGAAAAGAGGCCAAACAACCCAAGGTGGATAAAGCCTTGTACAAGCAGACCTTGGCGCTACAAATCCGCGAATATATGCGCCTAAACGGCCTTAGCCAAGCCGCGTGCGCGCGGGCTTTGGGGCTTACGGCGGCCCGGGTTAGCCAACTCTTAAAGGAAAATTAAGTTTTTAGTGTTAAATTTTGCAAAATAGATAGAAAGATAGCAAAAAAGTAGTTGAAAGGGCGAAAAGACGGGATAAGGAAAATCTATCTATTTGATATCGCAGGGGAATTAGGCTTTTTTTACCGACGACGAAAGAGGGGAAAAACCTAAATTAAGCATTAAAAAATCCCGCCAAAAGTTAAGCGGGATATAATATGGGGTGGATGACGAGATTTGAACCCGCGACCTCCGGTTCCACAGACCGGCGCTCTAACCAGCTGAGCTACATCCACCATAAATCGGTACTATATTATACCAATTTTCCGGCGCGTGTGCCAAAATTATTCTTTTTCGGTACCTTTTTGGGTAGAAAAATTTACTTCTAATAATCTATCAATCCGCCCGGGCGGGAAAAAATGCACGGGAGTCAACGCTGACGGCTCCCGCTTACCGCAATTCCCCGGGCTTAATCATTGGGCCGATAAACGGGCCTTGCGCATAAGAAAAGCCCAATGCTTTGATGCGGTCCATATCCGCTTGGCTGGCCACGTCATCTGCCGCCAAAAAGATACCCAACTCTTGGCAGACTTTGCCCAAAGATTGTGCCAACATATTGCTTTTGCGGTCTGGGGATTTGGTCCACATTTGCCGTCCGATTTTTACACCGTCTATCGGCATTTCTTTAAATGCGGGCGACACAAGCCCTGTGTAGCGCACGGTTAAATTAAACCCTTTTTGTTTCAGTTCTTCTCCGGCTGTTTTTAAGCGAGCGTTTAAAATGTGACGCTTCGTTTCCGTCAGTTCTAAATAAAGCCACTTAGTAGCCACCTTCATTTCTTGGGCTTTGGCCGCCAAACGGTCCGCAAAGCCCGGCGCAATTAAATGTTCGTCGGCAATTTTAACCACTAAGGGTATCATCTGTTTGTCTTGTGCTTGCCAGTTGGCGAGTGTATCCAATGCGGAGTCTAATAAGTAACGGTCGTATTGGTAGATAAAGCCATTCTTTTCAAACACCGGGCGGAAAACTGTTTGTTCCAATGGGTCTTGGCGGCCGGGCACGGGCCAGTCCGCCACCGCTTCGGCCGCGAAAAGGGAGTCATCTTTCAAAGAGCGGATAGGCTCCACAAAAAAACGGAATTCCTTTTTTTCTATGCCTTGACGCATCCGGCTTTCAATGAGGGCCTCTTCGGTGAGTTCCTGGTGCCATCTCTTTTGATAGAAAGCCACAATTTCATCGTAGCGGCCCTTGATGCGTTTTTTTGCTACGCACGCACGGTTGTACATTTCCTGTGCAGATTCGTTTCTATCCTCAATAACATATACCCCAAAGGCCAACATCAGCGCAAAGGTCTTTTTGTCCTCCGTTTGAAAATTGGTAATTTGTTCGGCCAACAGTTCCAAGCGGTTTTTTAATTCCCCTTCGCTTGTATAGTGTAGTAATATAGCAAAGCGGTCCGCATACACGCGGGTGAACAGTTCGTCCGGCTTTAAACTCTCTTGTATCACGCGGGCCAAATGTTTGAGTAAGGTATCGCCTGTTTTAAAGCCGTAACGCTCGTTAAACGATTGGAATTTACCTACATCCATTGCGACCAGTGCGTAAGGTTGATGGGTATTTTCGCGGATAAGTTGCTCCATTTCCGGGCGGATAGCGGCTAAATTTTTGCCTCGGGTAAGCGGGTCAATAAAGGCGGCTACAAATAATTTCCTCCGGGCTTTTTTCTGCTGGAAATAAATATAGCCCCACGCGCACAGGCCGGCGGCTACGACCAGCAAACACAACCCTAAAAGCCACCAGACGAGCACATTGATTTGATGGGTCATTTGTGCGGTAGGAACGACGGACAGCAGATACCAGTCGTTAATATTTAAGGGCTGGTAACTAATGTGCAGTTCGCCTTTTTCGGCAGAGGAATATCTTACAGTGCCGCTTTGGCGCTGGTGCATCGGCTCTCGGAGAGATTGGGCTAACTGTCCCCGCGGGTCGTCTGGCAGATTAAAAATGTTTACCACTTGGCTGACGGCGTTCTTGTGTACGGCGCGGGCCACGCTGTCCCCGGTTGCGCGGACAATAGCGGAATAACCTTCTCCGCGGAAACTTTGCGTGTCTAACTCTTTGGCAAATTCTTCTACCGAGCGCGTAGCAAACAAAACGCCGATAATTTTGCCGTTTCTGTGGGCAGGGACGGCTTCTACCAAAATATCTTTTCCGTCTGCCGAATCCGTAATGCGTTCCGAAATGTTGGCTTCGCCCGCGATAGCCTTTTGAAAATGCTTCTCGCCGGAAATATCCAATAATAAGCCGTCGCTTAACATTGCCATACCGTCCGGGCGGACAAAACCCATACGCTTGAAATTATTAATAGCAGATTCGTTTTTCATCAGGCGGTCAATGTGGCTGGCGGTCGGCTTGGAAAGAGATCCAATAGCCGTGGCAATAGAGCGAAGCAAGGTCAAATCGTTGTGGATTTGCGTTTCCACCTCGTCGGTGGTTTGCCGGGCGACTTCTTCCAAGTACATAGTGCGGTTACGCTCTAAGGTGCGTTCAATCTGGTTTACATACAAAAAAATGCCTGTGGATAATACGGCGGTACAGAGCAAAATAATTGCGGAAATTTTTTTAAAAGAAAGCGAATCAGTCATTTCAGCCCCCTGTGAAGAAAAAGAGCCGCAATCCGGCGGCTCTTTTTACTTTACCATTTTTCAAGGTGGATTTTTTCCGGGTCAAAGCGGTCAATGTCCGGCTTTTGTTCGTTTGGGTAGCCCAGCGCAATTACGTTAAGCGGTTTAACATAATCCGGCAAGCCAAACATTTTGGCTAATGCGTTCATACGTTCCTCGTTGGGATAAACCCCCAGCCATACACTGCCGATACCCAGTTCGGTGGCGGCCAGTAAAATATTTTGCGTAGCCGCCCCGCAATCGGCCATCCAGTAGCCCGGCGCGTGTTCCTTTTTCGTGTTGCCGCATACCATAATGGCACAGGCGGCTTCCTTTAACATTTGCGCATACGGATGAACCGTCGTAATTTTGTGCAGCGTGTTTTTATCTTGCACAACGATAAATTCCCACTCTTGGCAGTTGCGCGCCGTAGGTGCCATCATAGCCGCACGCAAAAGCGTGGTAATATCCCCCTTTTCAATCGGTTTGTCCGTAAAACGGCGGATACTGCGCCGTTTTAAAATACCTTCTATTACGTTCATTTGTTACCCCCTTTTTTAAGCCGCAATACTTTTTCTTTAAAGAAGCGGGCCAAACCCCCGCGTGCGGTTTCGCGGTAGTCCTTGTTCATATCCAGGCCCGTTTGCATCATAGTGGCTAAAACGTCATCATACGAAACGCGGTTGTCCCCGTCGGACATTAGCGCATAGGTGGCGCAGTCCAACGCGCGGGAAGCGGCCAGCGCGTTGCGTTCTATGCACGGAATTTGCACAAGTCCGTCCACCGGGTCGCAGGTAAGCCCCAAGTGGTGTTCCAAGCCCATTTCCGCCGCGTATGCAATACGGCGGTTGTCGCCGCCTTCTAATTGACAGACG
>OGOZ01000634.1_pt1 | contig 23047 bp, 31 predicted proteins | sample 1552801 | NCBI WGS metagenome assembly OGOZ01 (sample SAMEA2580196, study PRJEB22360) | human gut metagenome | biome: human gut; feature: human-associated habitat; material: faeces | place: Denmark | collected 2008/2010 | reverse complement strand
ATGACTTACGCAATATTTCATCAAAAGACATTATAACAAAAACCGAATTATTAAAGCTCTTAAAAAAATATTGCAAAATAATTTCACCCTATGATTTAATGCTTGCAACAGCTAGAATGAGAGAAGAAGGAAAATATGTTCAGGCCAATTATCGTGAAAAATACTTGGAAGTTTATGTAAAATACTTCATCATGCGTGTAAAAGAAATACTTGACAATAACAATTATCTAGATGAAGCTATTGATAAAGAAAGTTTTGATGAATCATTTAATTTATTAAAATATCAGTTTGAAAAAGAAAGAAACTACAGCATTGAAGAAGATAAGTTTCCTTTAATTTATATTATTACTGCTCTTTATACAACATTTATTTTAGAAGAGCCAATCCATCCAGTCGGAACTGAATTCCCCGGAAGTTTAAAAGTAGAAGAAAAAAATGAGGAGTTTTACTGTCCAGTTAAAGACAAACAAAAAGACAATGAAAATGCTATCTGCAATTTATGTCTAGCTGAACAAACTCCCGGAATTTAATTTTTTCTGTTTTCAGAACCTGCCATTGGAACACCGGTTAAAGCTGATGCTTCCATTGTTAAGGCCCTTAAGTTTTGTTTTTCCAATTTTGTAATATGGGTGTTTCCTGCCTGTTGAACAAGCATACATGCCTCATCAGTCATTGCATTTATATAATTAGCTACTGCTTTACCCATTTCCTTGTAATCAAGTCTGTGTCTTAAGGACAGATCCTGTGTAGCTATTCCTTTACTACAGTTACCTTTATAACACATTTGACAGACCCTGCAGCCTATAGAAATCAATGCAGCTGTTGCAATATATACTGCATCTGCTCCAAGAGCCAATGCTTTAGCTAAATCTGCTCCAGAACGAATTCCTCCAGCAGCTACCAAACTTACATCTTCTCTTAAATTAATTTCCTTTAATGCCTGATCTGCTTCCACAATAGCTGCAAGTGATGGAATACCTGAATGTTCCATAATAACATCAGGTCCTGCTCCAGTTCCTCCCTGCATACCGTCTACAACAATTATATCTGCTCCACCCTTAGCTGCGATTTTTACATCAGAAGCTACTTTACCTGAAGCAAATTTAACAATGATCGGAACTTTCCAGTCAGTAATTTCACGTAATTGAGAAATCTTCATACTTAAATCTTCAGGACCTACAATATCCATGTGTCTTGCAGGTGATAGAGCATCAGACCCTACAGGGATTTTTCTGATTCTAGAAACTTCTGCAGTTACTTTTTCACCAAGCAAGTGACCACCCATTCCGGATTTTGCCCCCTGACCTATTTTGATTTCAACTGCATCTCCCTGTTTAAGATAATCTGCAGAAACACCAAATCTTCCAGATGCATACTGTGCTATAAGTTTATCAGCCAATTCACGTTCTTCAGGAAGCATTCCCCCTTCCCCAGTGTTTGTTACAGTTCCTGCAAGTGAAGAACCAATAGCTAATGCCATTTTTGCTTCTTTACTTAACGCACCAAAAGACATTGCTCCAATCATTACAGGAGTATCTAATTTTAAAGGATTTTCAGCATATCTATCTCCCAATACAACATCTGTTCCGCATGGTTCCCTATATTTATCAATAGGAGGTCTTGATACCTGTGCAGGTATTACTACCAAATCATCAAAGTCAGGAATTTTTCTTAAAGCTCCAGTACTTCTGATTTTATATGATGCAGACTGAGCTTTTCTTACTATTTCCACAACATCAGGGAATCCCCATGCTTCTCTTGCATCCTGCGGAATTGCATTTACTTCAATAGCCCTATTTGGACACATTTCCAAACAAATTCTGCACCCGACACATTTTTCCTGATTTAATGGGTACGGTTCACCCTGAATAATTTCATAAACTCCGTGAGGACAGTTATTATAACATGAGAAACATCTTCCACAGATTTTTTCATCCCTGTCATCACACAAATACCAACAACAACCAGGCCTTCCAAAGTTTTTCTTACATAAAACCGGATTTCTTTCTACTCTATATGGCATACACTTCCCTCCTATTCAATTAATGACCGTAAAATGGTCTTGCACTTTCCGGAACTATTTTTTTAAATTCTTCGTACTCATCTTCCTTTAAATCAAAATCATATTCTTCCAGTAATTCTTTTAATTCAAGTTTATCTTCCCATGTTAATTCGTCAATTTTAGCATTGTATCCCAAGCTTTTAACTTCGCCCTTAACATAAATCACACCACGAATAATGGATTCTGCCACATCTTCTCCTACATCACCTAAGATAACAATACGGCCACCCATCATGAATATTCCAGTCATGAATCCTGAATTTCCACCAATGACAATAGTACCATTTTTCATGATTTCTCCAGTTCTTGAACCTACTGATTTACGAACAACAACTGTTCCGCCATATATTCCCTGTCCTGCTCCGTCACCAGCTGATCCTTCAACAACCACTTCACCGTCAGTTAAATTATCTCCAACAAACCATCCTGCATTACCATTGATTTTAATTTTTGGTCCGTCACACATGGTTCCTGTAAAATAACCTACAGAACCGTCCAGTTCAATGTTTACTTCATCAGTTACTCCTGCAACCAAATAATGCATTGCATTAGGATTTTTAATAAGTATTTTATCATAATCTTTTGCAGATTCTTTAACCTGTGAATTTAGTTCACGTGGAGAAAGTGATGCTGCATCTAATTCTTTTATTTTCACTAAAACCAACTCCTAAATTTCATACACCATTACTTCACCAGGAGAAATTTGTTCAATATTTTGAGTATCAACAACTTCCCTTAAAGATACCTCTTCAGATGCAATTGCAAAAACATCGTCAGTTTCAGCCATTACTCCCGGACGTAAACCTAATTTATCTTTAGCTATTCCAATACCATTTGGAGTTCCTATAATATAAGAAAAAGGACCATCCATATCTTCTACAGACTGTTCCAGTGCTTCTTCTAAAGAATAACCTGTATCTAATTTATCTGCAATATAATGAACCAAACATTCAGTATCATTAAAAGTTTCAAATACATGACCTTTTCTTTCTAAAGGATCCCTAATATTCCAATAATTTGTAATCTGACCATTATGAACAACAGATACATCTTTAACAATGTAAGTTTCAAATGGGTGTGCATGATATCTGTCCACACCACTTTCTGTTGAAAACCTTGTATGGCCTATAGCATGAGTTCCTTTAACCTCACGCACATTGTATCTTTTTGCAATGTCCAATACAGAACCTACATCCTTAATCATTTCAAAATCCTGACTTCCGTTAATTACAATAACATCATCAATTGTATCAACAGTTGAGATAAGCGGTTTAAGTTCTGAAAAGTTATTTAACTGAACTTTACATTTGTAAATAAATGAATCTCCAACAGACGGAAGAACTTCATCACTTTGAATTGGAGTTACAAAGTTTATTGTATCTTTCACGGTTTCAAGTAATCTTGGTTGTTCTTTCACTTGAATTTTTAAGATGTACTCATCATCCTTAAGACCTGTTCCACCATAAATTGAATAACCTGCAGAATCAGGACCTCTATGCTGAAGTTGATGAAGCATATTGGTCATGTCATTACCTGCACAATGCAATTTTTTATCTTTATAAACTATACCAGCTATTCCACACAATTTAAAACCTCCTCTATAAAATATTCGTGAATTCTAGTATCATCAGTTAATTCCGGATGAAATGCAATAGCTATATTATGTCCTTGCTGAATAGCTATTATTTCATCATCCAATTTTGATAAAACTTTAATATCTTCTTTGGTTTTATCATAATCATCAAGGGATGGTGCTCTAATGAAAACTCCCAAATAATCTTCCCCTAAAATGGAAATTGGACTTTCAAATGAATCTACCTGTCTTCCAAATGCATTCCTTTTAACTGAAATATCCATAATTCCTAATAAAGGCTGATCAAAATCAGTTTTTTTACCAAGCAAAACCATTCCTGCGCAAGTTCCAAAAACAGGAATTCTGTTATCTTTAATAACTTTATCTATCCCTCGTTCTTTGATGATTTTTCCTATCACAGTACTTTCACCACCAGAAATGATTACACCATCACAGTTCGCTACTTCATCAGCATATCTTACAGAAATTGCTTCTGCTTCAATACCCATATTTTCAATAGCTTTCTTTGTAATGTCGTAATGTTCACTTACGGCACCTTGTAAATTTAGTATTCCTATTGTAATCATATAATTCACTAATCATTCTAAACATTATTTTAAAAAAATAGCAGTAATTCTAAAAGTTATAGTAAAAATTATTAAGATATAGAATATTTGCTAATATACTATTATCATCTCATATTATATAAATGTAGTGGAAAACTACTTCCGACTAAAAAATTTTCTGAAAAAAAGCAATGATAATGATATAAATTTAAACAATATTCAAAAAAAGTGGTAAAAAAAGGGAAAAAATGAAGAAAATAACAAAATTAGTTATTAACTTTTAATGCTATTGATTGCGTTTAAAGCACCGGCCCTAACATAACCGCTTTCATCTTCCAAAAGTGCTTCAAGCGGTTCGATAGCTGCATCATCTTTTAAGTTTCCTAAAGCCCATGCAGCTGCACCTCTTACCCTCCAATCTTCATCATCCAAAATTTCAATTAAAGGATCGACAGCTATTTGGCCCATACGACTTAAAGCAGTAGAAGCTTCTCTTCTAACTAATTTATTGTTATCTCTCAAAGTTAAAATTAAAGCATCAATTGATTTAGGATTAGAGATGGCTCCTAAAATTTTTGCTGCATTTAAACGAATATTTTTCTTCCTATGGGACAATGCAGACATTAAAGCATCAACAGATTCTTTTCCCATCATCTCCAATTCACCAGCAGCTGCTTCAACAACAAATTCGTCTTGGTCATTTAAATCTTCAATTAATTCTTCAACAGATTTTGACATAAACATCCCTCACTATATTTAATATAACTGTAAACATATAATAGTTATATCTAACTATATAAATATATTTCGAAAATATACGAACAAAATTAAATAAGTGAAATAATGTACAGAATTGCAATAATACCCGGAGATGGAATTGGAAAGGAAGTAATGGAATCTGGCGAATATTTACTGGACAAACTTGATTTGAATTTCAGTTTTGAATATGGGGAAGCAGGTTTTGAATGTTATAACAAAAATGGAGTTACATTACCTGAAGAAACCATTAAAATAGCTAAAAAATCAGATGCAACATTATTTGGAGCCAGTACAAGTACCCCCGGCCAGCCAAGTCCAATTATAAATCTTAGAAAAGAACTTGATGTTTATGCAAATTTAAGGCCGATAAAATCCTATAGAGGCGTCAGATCAATAAGTGATAATATTGACTTTTTAATAGTTCGTGAAAATACTGAGGGACTTTACAGCCAGATTGAATATGAACAGGACAATAAAGTAATTGCCCAAAGAGTCATTACAAGAAGAGCCAGTGAAAAAATAGCCAAAGTTGCTTTTGAACAATGTATCGCCAAACAAAAACAAAAGGTAACCTGTGTACATAAAAGCAATGTCCTAAAAAAAACCGACGGAGTCTTTAAAGAAAGTTTTTACAAAATAGCTGAAAATTACCCCAATATTGAAAGCAATGATTTTTATGTTGATGCAACAGCAATGTATCTTATTACACAACCGCAAAACTTTGATGTAATTGTAACCAGCAACCTGTTTGGAGATATACTGTCTGATGAAGGTGCCGGTCTTGTAGGGGGACTTGGACTTGCCCCTTCAGGAAATATTGGAGATGATCATGGATTATTTGAACCTGTTCACGGATCTGCACCAGATATTGCAGGTAAAGGTATAGCTAACCCATGCTCCATGATTTTAACAATAGCCATGATGCTGGATTACTTAAAAGAATATGAAATAAGTAATAAAATAAATAAAGCTGTTGAAAATGTTGTAAGTGCAGGCAAAACACTGACTCCTGATTTAGGAGGAAACAGCACTACATCAGAACTTACCAAATCTATCGTAGATGAAATACTTGAAGGTGACTACTAAATGCTTAACATAACTACATTTCTTGACGCAAATGCTTGTAGATTAGATAAAAATGTTTTATACAATCCAAAAACCAATGAAAAATACAATTCACATGAAATATTGGCAATGACTTCAGAAATTGCCCGTGACTTAAAAAATTGCGGTATTAAAAAAGGAGATAGAATTTTAATATATTTGAATAACTCCACTAAGTATTTGTTCTCATTATTTGCAATCTGGAGACTTGGAGCAATAGCTATTCCAACAAACAGAGTATTTACTCCCCACGAACTTGAATATATTATTGATGACTCACAGGCTAAATTAATGATTACTGACGAAGACGCAAAGGATATTGTTGATTTGGATAAGTATATTCCAAAAAATATTGAAAATTATAAAAATGGGGAAATTTTACCTGCAGAACCTACAGACTGGGATGACTTATGCCAATTACAGTACACTTCAGGAACAACAGGTCAGCCAAAAGGAGCTATGCTTACTCATGGAAATTATTTCACTGCAATCCATAATGAATGTGATGTACTAACCATGAAACAGGATGATGTTTACATGGGGATATATCCTATGGCTCATGTAGGACTATCCTGGGCAATAGCTGCACTTAGAGCCGGAGCCTACTATATCATGGTGGAACAATTTAATTTAGAGGAATACCTTGAATTATGTCAAAAAGAAAAAGTTACAGTCTTAACAGGTATGCCCCCAGTAATACATTCCCTGACAAGATTGGAAAATGGTGCTGAAGAACAATTAAAAACTGAAATTAATCAATACAAGGAACACCATCCTAAGTATAGAGATGGTCAAGCAGTATTTAATTATATTGATTCGAAATATGGAGTTGCTCGAGAGCTTCAGTTTATACATAATATAGACTGTTTTTATAACGATTCATGTATAAATGAATTTATTGAAAAAGCAGTTGAACTTATAAATAAACAATAAAATGGCTTATAACGAAAAATCTCTTAAAAAAGAACATCGTAAACAATGGAGGACTAGTAAGCTTGTTGATAAAAGCTGCAGAAACCATAGTGGATGTGAATATTGTAGAGGTAATAGAATTCATAAATTTAGGTCTAAAGAAGAAGCATCTAAAGAACAATTTAAAGAACTTTCTGCAGCAGTAGATTTATTGGAAAATAAATATGCTTGGGAATTCTATTGTGGGGCATGTGATAATCTTAATACAGATGATTGTCCTCACAGAAACAAAGTGGATGATTTAACATATTATCCAGCATTAAAATGTAAAAACTTTATAAACTAAAAAATATCATCGCTATGGATGTAAACATAGACGAATGAGAGAAGCTAATATTCGGGGATGTATAGTAAGGAGTACATATGAAATAGTGATAAAACGACACGAAGCCTGCTCATTTTTATTTAGATTATGAAAATAAATTATTTGGAAAGATGTAATATATGTGAAATGGATGGGAAAAACATCAGGGCAAAGAGGGTGCTTCATAGATCTGATACAGTATACCCATGTTTTTTCAAAGCATTTTACTATATTAATATGTATAAAAGGGGGATTTTTGATATTAAATATTGTCTCCATATAAAAAAGGAATATAATCGATGCGCAAATAATTTTGCAGTCATGCCCCTAAGTAGCATGAGAAGATTTTTAAATTCGATTAAGATGATTATTCCTTTTAAATATACTTTCGAAAGTAATGAAGAAGAATACTTATTGCATTTACATCTAGTAGGAACAGGGAATCAGCATAAAGCATTACTTATGTTTAGTAGAGCATTATTTGAATTTCCTCATAATGTGTGTGCATATGATGCTTTACGATTACGAAATTTAGGTACAGTAGATGATATAGACTATAAATCTATTCCTCTTTATAATATTTATATAAATTGTCTAACAGGATGGCACTTTAGTGAAGATGAAAGCATTATTAATTGTAGGAATATTGAATTATTAACAACTCATGAATTAAAAGAAGCATTTGCTGACAAAGAAAGATCTAGTATTAGTAGTAAATTCCATTCAAAGGAAATTAAAGTGCGTCTTGTTCCTTTTAGGCATAATACTACTGAGATCTATTCAGATAGAGCTTTTAAAGAAAGAGTGGAAGTGTATTCATTTAATTATAAAGAAAGATTGTAATGAAAAAGAAGGTTTATTGTCCAAGATTTTTAACAGGCACTGAATTTAACTGGATATCTAATGTGGAAGAAGTAGATTGTCCAGAAAAAGCAGATATTATTGTATTTAGTGGCGGAGCTGATATTAATCCTGAATTATATAAATGCGCTAAACATTATTCTACTTATTTTAATAAAGAGAGAGATGCTCTAGAAGTAGGATGTTTCAATAATCTTTCTAAAAATCAACTAGTTATTGGCCTCTGTAGAGGTGCCCAATTAATTACTGCTCTTAATGGTGGAAAACTCATTCAGAATGTTTCAGGACATTGTAATGGTCCTCATTCTATTACTAATGGTGAAATAAGGTTTAGAATAGAATCAATTCATCATCAAATGATGTACCCATTTGACATGAATAAAAAAGATTATAAAGTATTATATTGGTCTACTAAAAGACTTTCTTCTATTTATGAAGGGGATGGTATTGGAGTTCCTAAATGTGAACCTGAAATAGTTCTTTATAATCAAGAAAATTATCCTACATGTTTAGCAATTCAAGGGCATCCAGAAATGATGAAGCCGGGAATTGCTCATGAAATTATTAATGGAATTATAAAGACATTAATATAATTATTAGGGGCAGTGGTCAGGATGGTTATGTGCTAGTCTGCAAAACTAGTTAAATTGGTTCGATTCCAATACTGCCTTCAAAACTAACAGTCAAAAAAGACTTACTTCGAACTTGTAATTCCGTGGCCATTGGTTCAAATCCAATTGCTTTGTTTACACAAAGTATAGCTCAGCTGGTTAGAGCACGTATATAGTCTTTTAATTTTCTTTAGTTTTATTTTTTAAGTAGAAATAATTAGTATTACAATTTAATTGTAAGGAAGGTGCAAATCCTTCTTCTACTTCTATTGCTGGAAGATACCACTATTATATAGTGCATAAAGAGTATCCAACTCCTAAAAACATAATGTGGCATTGCGCCGACTAAAGGTTATATAAGGAGATTTAAGGTACACAGCATACCTAGTGATAATTGCTGTAATGGCATTAAATTTATTGTGACATGGTTTTTAGTTACTGTTTTGCCAATCAAAACAGAAACGGTTTTAAGGGTTATTTGCAATTGTCGACAGTGTAGTATAATCTAAAAAATGACATTAATTTTTATAGTATTGCCATGGCTATATAATTAATAGGGAATACCGGGTTAGTGAGTTCGACTCTCACTATTCCCACAAATAAATTATAATAAAATGGAGAATGAACTTAAATTTAATAAGTATTCATCAATAGAGAATACTTATCAAACACTTTATTTAAATAAAGTGAGGCAAATTGTCCCTAAGGATGCAATTTGGGATGTTACTGAAAAAGTCCATGGAGCAAATTGTTGCATTATTACAAATGGTAATGATACTAAATTTGCTAAACGTTCTGGTATTATAAAAGAAGGAGAAAATTTCTTTAATTATGAAACAGTTTTAGAAGAATTTCGTCCTAAAATTATTAATGCTTTTAACTATATAAAAAAGAAATATGAAACGAATGAAACTATTATCAATTTAGTACAATTCTATGGAGAATTATTTGGAGGTGCTTATCCACATCCAGATGTTCCTAGAAATAGTCAATTTAATTCAGTTCAAAAAGGACTTTATTATGCTCCTTATCAGTCATTTTATGGATTTGATATAGCAATTGTTTATAAATCTCCAGACAAAGAAGGAAGATTTTGGCTAAATCCAGATGAAATGGCTGATGTATTTGAGAAGAATGATATCTTCTATTCTAAGAGCCTTTTTAGAGGCACATTGGATGAATGTTTGGAATTTAATAATGCTTTTCAAAGTAATATTCCAACTTGGTTAGGATTACCTCCAATTGAAGACAATATATGTGAGGGTGTTGTCTTTAAACCAATGGTGCCTTATTTCTTCAACAACGGAGATCGTATCCTTCTTAAGAATAAGAATGAGAGATTCTCTGAAAAGAAGAAAGAAAAAGTACATAAAGTAATTCCTGATTTACCTGAAGATGTAAAGAAGGCTATTTCTACAGTTTCTGAATATATTAATGATAATAGGTTAAACAATGTAATTTCTCATGAGGGAGAATTTGATATGCCTAAAGATTTCGGAAGGCTAATTAAATTATTCACAATGGATATTCTTAATGATTTCATAAAAGAATATAAGGAGTGGAACTCTCTTGAGAAAGTTAATCAGAAATTAGTTACAAAAGAAGTAAATTCTTTAGCTGTTAAAGTTATTAAAGATCATTACGGTATTAGGTAACTAATTACGAAAAAGGGATTGTAGTAGTCCGCGTTTCCCAGAATCCCTGAGTAGGCTTATTGCCGAACAGCCACGAATATAATGTTCAAGGAGCGCTGTAGGAAACGCTTTAATCAATACTTCTAATAAATAGAAGTACTATAATTATTAATCAATTTAATTTTTTTAATCTTTTTAATTTAAATTTTTCAAAATTATGGCAAACAAAATGTTTTCAAAAGTGATCGACAAAATGGTAGCTAACTTTGTTCCTCAAGAAGATACTGAGGCTCGTCTTTCTTATCAAGGTGTAGTAGTAGTGAAGACTAACACTCCTAATGGAAAGGAATGGGTTGATAAAGATGCACAAATCTACCCAGAGGAAATGCTTTTGGATTTTCCTGTATATACTATCGCAAAGCCAGTTGATAAAATCAAGGTAGGCGATATTGTTAAACTTACTAAGGGTACTTTTGCTACTGTAAGCAAGGTAGAAGACGGTAAGGTTGAAACTATCTCATTTGGTGGTCAACATCGTCAAGCTAAGGCATTCAAAGACATGTTTATCGGACAAGCTTCTGTTCGTGTAGTTGTTAACCCATTTGTAGGCCTTGGCCAAGATGGTGTGCAAAACTCACTCATGATGCTTTCTCTTCTTGATCGAGATGGCGAGGATAAGAATGATCTTATCGAAACTTTGATGCTCAGCTCTATGCTTACTGGTGCTGGTCAGAATCCATTTGCTTCTATGATGAGCAATCCAATGACTCTTATGCTTCTCATGAACAAAGAAGGTGGTTCCATTCAGAACATCCTTATGATGCAAGCTATGCAAGGCGGTCTTGGCAACCTCTTTGGTGGTGCAGCCGAGAACAAGGATCAAGCATAATTAACTAATTATTAATATATATTTCCCCTTCCTATTGTTGGGAAGGGGATATTTTTTTTATATGGTATATTCTTGCGTATACGATTGTATATATTCAGCTTCAGGAAAAATAAGAAATGAAGACAATGAAGTTACTGATGTAAATATTCCACTAGGACATTATGCTTGCTTTGCAGCTGTCTATAGTGCACTTCGTAATAATGGTGTATATGGAGATATTGATTATAAAATATACCTATATGCAAATGATCTTGAAGGAAAAAATTTCAATCTTTGCAATAAACTTGAAACTAAAAAAATATTAAGGTGCCTCAAAAGAGTAGTTCCATTTAGTTATTTCTTTAGTAAAGGAATTTATACAATAGGACAGTATAATAAAGAAAAGACTAATTTTATAATATTAAATATAAATATTAAAGGAAATTATGCTCAGCATTTATGGGTAACTACTATGCTAAGATGTTTCTTTGAATATCCTTATAATGTTGCTGCTAAAGAAAGCTGTGTTTTACAGTCAGAGATTAAAGAAGTAGATGGATTTAATTTTAAAAATGAAAATTGGATTAATCTATATCTAACTATTGCTGATATATTAGGAAGTACTGCTGTTCATGGTATAGTAAATCACGGTTCTGCGCATCCTCTAGCAAAAACTTATCAGGAATGGAATAAATTAATGTCTAGTATTAAAGATACTGATGATATATATAAACAATTAAATAAAAATAGTTCTCATAAAATAGAGCAAAGAATTTGTATTAGAAAAGATACTGTAAAATCTGAAAAACTTAATAGAGCATCTTTGTATACATCTGCTTATAAAGATAAACTTTCATGGAAGAAAAAGTAAAAAAAGTATATGTAGTAGGAGGGGCAACTAACTATGCATCTTGGATTAAAAATCATAAACTTGTAGATGATTTAAAAGATGCCGATATTGTTCTTTTTACAGGAGGTGAAGATGTAGATCCATCTTTATATAACTGTGAAAAGCATCCTACAACATGGAGTAATATTAAAAGAGACCAAGAAGAACTTGAAATATTCAAGAAAATCAAGCATAATCAGCTTGCTTTAGGAATATGTAGAGGTTCTCAATTTCTGTGCGTTGCTAATGGAGGTATTTTGATTCAGGATTGTTTTGGACATTGTCTTGCAAGTACTCATCCAATAACGGATGGCAATAGACATGTAGAAATAACCTCAACACATCACCAAATGCAATATCCATACTTGTTGGATCGTAATGATTATAATGTTTTATTCTGGGCTTCTAATAGACTTAGCTATTATTATAAAGGAAGTAATATTAGAAGAGAACCACCAGAAGAACCAGAGGTAGTTTATTACCATGTAAATGGTAATCCTCAATGTCTTGCAATTCAGGGACATCCTGAAATAATGAGAAAAGAATCTCCAATTATTAACATTTTAAATGATTTAATAGATAAATGCCTAGAAGACGTCCGCTAGAAAACATCCTGTTAGGAACAGATCCAGAATGTTTTATTTTTAATACAAAAACTAACAAAGTTAAATCATCTGTTCGATTAATCCCAGGTACAAAAGATAATCCTTATAAAATTCCTGAATTGGGAGAAGGATTTGCTTTACAAACTGATAATATTTTAGCAGAATTTAATATTCCTCCTGCAAAATATGCTGATGATTTTATTTCTAGTATAAACAAAATGAAGGAATATATTAGAAATTATGTAAAAAATATTAATCCAGACTATGACATTCTGTGTGCTTCTTCACAAAATGTGCCAAAATCTGAATTACGCAGTAAACAAGCACGCGAGTATGGTTGCGATCCAGACTATTGCGTATATACAGGAACAGTTAACCCTAAACCTGAGGATGCAACTAAATCTACAATCAGAGGAGCTGGATTCCATATTCATGTAGGATATGATGCACCTGAAATTGATCGATCTTTACGATTAATTACGTATTTAGATGCATATTTAGGTCTTCCTTCTATTCTTATTGACAAAGATACAGAAAGAAGAAAGCTTTATGGCCAAGCAGGATGCTTTCGCTTGACGAAGTATGGTTGCGAATATCGCACATTGTCATCTTTCTTCATGAAAGATGATAAACACTTGCGTTGGGTACTTGAACAAGTAAATAAAGCTATTTCTGCTTATAATGACTGTGTAGAGATTCCTCCAATGGAAATAACTCAAGAGGTTATTAATACAAATAACACAGAACTCGCTAAAAAGCTCTGTGAGAGATATAATATTTGCTCAAATTTTTTAACAGAAGAATAATTATATGTGTGGTATTTTTGGAGTGGTAAACCGCCATAAACGTCAATTAGATAAACGTGCCTTTATAACTTTAGGTTGCGCTAATGACGCTCGTGGTGGTGATGCTTGTGGTGTCATGATTGATGGTAAAGTTGATAGAGGTACTGAAAAAGATGATGTTTATTTTCAAAATTGGTATCCCAAATCAAAAGTACTAAAAGACACTGAAAAATGTTATGTGGCGTTAGGGCACTGTAGAAAAGCCTCTGTAGGAGGAGTAGCTGCAGATAAAGCTCAGCCTGTAACAATTAGTGATGAGAATGGAAATTTATTATTTTGTCTTATTCATAATGGAACTATTTATAATTATGAAGAATTAGCAAAAAAATATATTCCAGGAATCAACATTAAAAATATGACCGATAGTCAAATAATGGCTCAGATATTCTTTCATTCAGGATATGATGTATTAAAAGAATATATTGGTGCAGGAGCTTTTGTAATACAAGACTATCGTACAAATGAAACATTTATATTTAGAGGTAAATCTAAAAATTATAAAAGTTCAGCAACAACAACTGAAGAAAGGCCTCTTTATTATGTAAATACTGGTAAAAGTATTATATTTTCATCAATTCTTTCTGTATTACAGGGATTATTCTGGGGATTTGATGCTTATGATATTCCTTCTAATATTCTTTTGAAATGCACTGGAGAAAATCTCTATAAAATAAAAGAATATGATAGAAGTGAATGCACTCAATCTAAATCTTCTTATACAAAAACTTCAAACACTAGGAATGGACTATTATCTGGATATCTAGACTGGCATTATAGTGATTATGGATATTGTGCTCCAAAAATAGATTTTGACAGTGGTTCTGGTAATTATATAAATGGTTCTACTGGAGAAGTTCTAAATGGAGTAGTATATGTAAGTGATTATGGATTTATTTCTAATTATAGCACTGTATATAATAAACCTTATTACTTCTGGAATGGTATTATGCTAAGTGGTGAAAATGCTTATAGAGCAATGTTTGATCTACTTGCACAAAAACTTCCAGAAAAAACTTTATTAGGGATTTCTAGACGATTATCTTGTAATCCAGTTCTTATAAATAAGAAATATTATACTTTCGATGCAGATTATAAGAAAATAAAGTTCTCTGAAGAATATTATTATCCTCTAACAGATGTTGTAATATATTGCGATAATGGTAAATTACTCGCTGATTATTGCATGGATAAAATAATGAAATTTAATCCAGTAAATTTAAGTATAGACACTATAACTAAAATTATAAACTATGTCAAAAGTAATATTCGATGAAACCTCACAAACGTGGTTCAATGAAAGGGAATTAAGAAACCTACCTATTGCTTATGGAATAGTATATTGGGATGATAATTATTATGAGTGGGGATATTTTAATCAAAGAGAAGACTATAAGGTAGTTGAAATAAATGGAGATATAGTAAGAGTTCTTATAAGAAATTGTAAGAAACCACTCTATTTTAATAGAGCACAAGGTATTTATTCTACTGTAAATCCAGGCATTGATACTACATTTGCTTATGGTAAATTTCCTTATACTTTTACAAGATATTATTCTACTAGATATTTGGAAGAAGCTTTTCAGGCAAAACAAAAAATTAAAGATGAAATTTCTTACAAATATATAAATGAACTCCCTTATACATTTGGCCTTGAATACGAAACTAGTGCTGGATATATTCCACAGGAAGAACTGTATAGAGTTGGTCTTATTCCGCTAAGAGATGGTTCTATTACAGGTATTGAATATTCTACTATAGTTTTAGGAGGAAATAAAGGTATTAATGCACTAAGAGAACAGTTAAAAGTTCTTAGAGAATATACTATATTTGATCAAGATTGTTCTTTGCATATTCATTTTGGTCATTTCAAGTTAAGTCCTCAAGTTCTTTTCCGACTTAATAATTTATTTGCAAGTTCTGATATAGGGTATTATAGTGTCCCTTGGGCTTTTGAAACCAATAGATATAAATCTAATGGAAAGAGTTATTGTAAAATGAATGTACCATTTTCTGACTTTAATTCTTTATATAGAACTTTTGTAGGAAGAGAATTTTTTGGTGATTTATTCCAACCTCATCCTTCTGATACTAGTGGTGATAGAAAATGGAATGTTGTAAGCAGATATAAAGCACTAAATTTAATAAATGCAATTTGTTATGATAATGCAAAAACTGCTGAATTTCGATTCTTACGTCCTTCTTATAATTTTGATAAAATATTAGTTTGGATTTTTGTATTAGGAGCATTTATTAAATATGCTGAAGATACTAAAGTAAGAGCCATTAAAAATATATCAGTAGAAAGAATCATTAAGACAGTGTATTCTGCTGAATTAGCACAAGTTCTAATTAGAGCACTTCATTTACAAAGAGAAGTAGTTCAAACCCAAACTTTAGTAAAAGATTATTATGGTATGAGAGTTGATATAGAAGATCAAATACTTACATATCAAAATATGAGCAAAAATTGCGAGTTCTTTTACTAACAGAGTCTTTTTTAGTATATTTTTTGTACTTTAATAAAAAATATATATAATTCCCTTAACCCAGTTCGAATAGTGTGAATAATAGTAGCACTTGGTTAGAATGAGGTGACTGATAGTCAATATGACTATAATTTAATCTGTACTCTATATAAATCCTGTACAGGGGTAATTATATGAAAACAATGAATAATCGTGAATTTAAAAAATTCTTTAAAGCAACTTATCCTTCATTTTCAAATGCAAAAATTAAAAACTTTAAGAAAGTTGTAACTTATCCAAACAGCGGATCTATTAGATTCCAAGTTAATTTGGATAAGAATGGACAAGTATACGATATTCATCAATCCTTTGTTTCAATTATTAGAGATGTTGAAACAAAGAAGCGTTATGTTAAGGTAACACTCGGTGATCGTCCTCGACTTCTTTTTGAAAGAATTTATGGAAGACCATTCGAGCTTATTACTCCATGGATTGACAATCTTATCGAAGAGATGCAATCCGAAGAGTAACATCTAGGAAGACATGGAATCTTTATAAGATTTATGGGTTCGATTCCCATATCTTCCTCTAATAAGATTAGAACAGAAGTTAGATGCATTCTTCAAGCATTCGCAGTTGTGGCTGCGTTAAAAATTACCCGAAGTGAAGGCGGTTAAACTACTATTATAGCTAATAGTCCTCATGGCTAAGTATGATAAACCTACGGGGAAATAGGAGCCTTAAAGGGATAGGCTTAATTGAAGTGTAAGTATTCCTATAGATGAGTTCATAACTATTAACTATAGTAACTAGGGCCTATAATTGGTATTGATTGATATTGAAAATAAAAAGAATCATGCAGACACGTAGTCTTTAAATACAATTTTTTTAAATATAACAGGCAATAATAAATATTATCCTGCTTACAAAATCTCAGCCTGAGACAAGTAAGGCGAGTTTGCAACTAACTTAGGAACAGAATAGTTGTAATTTTTATTTGTTCTATACATAATGTTCTTATTTTCTTTTCATATTTTTTAAGCATGTATAAATTCTTTTAAAATAAACATCAAGACAGTGGTTCGAATCCACTTAGGTCCACTTGTTAATATTAAATTAGATGATTATGAAATTTACAAAACAGATTGTACAAGCTTTGGCTAACAAAGCTAAAAGAGAATTAGTTAGTATTCGTAAAGAAAGAGTAAAAACATTTAAAGTTCCAGAAGAAATAACAACGCAGATACTTCAACTTTCAACTGCATATTTTACGGCTGTAGGAACAATGAATTCTGCTCTTAAGCAGCTCCAACAAATTGCCAAGACTAATTATGGTCGATGGGAATTTGCAAGTATGGATCAGGATAAAATAGTTGAAAAACTTAAATCAGACATTGCAGAAAGTAATATTCCAAAAGTACCTTCTATTGAAGATCTTACTGATGACTTTTTAGTAGAATCAATCGATGCAGCAAATGCAGAAGAACTTATATCAAAGGTAGTATCTAAATATTCTTAATTATGAAATACAGAAAACTTATTATAGATAAATCAGAAGGAATTTATACAGGAATAATCCAAGTATACAAAGCATTCCATTGGATTACTATTAAACAGATGGAATCAGAAGATTTAGAATATCTTCACTTATGTCTAGATGAACTTCTAGAACTCTTAGAAAGAGATATTTAAAAAATTCCCCGCTGCATTAAAATCGAAAGGAGGACAAATATGAAAATATTTTTCAAAATGCTAACTCTGATTGCTTTAATGCTGCTATTTAATATAAGCAGTTACGCTCAAACAGCGAATCCGAAGGCTACGTGGTATTATGCAGGAGAACCAGGTAGTGGCTGGGGCTTAGCGATCGGTGAACGATTAACTGACAAAAAAGCGAGAACAGTAAGGTATATTGCTGTAACTCGAGATCTTGAAAGACGAGGGTTTAAATTAGGAGATACTGTTATGGTAGAATCTAAAGTATTTCCTTTTTTAAATGGAAAATGGAAAATTGCAGACAGAATGTCTAAAAGGCTCCATAATAGAATTGACTTTTTAATTCAAGACAAAAGCATTCGTAAAAGATTTACAAGACCTGTGAATGTTACGATTGCTAAAATAAACTGACCAGAATTACTAACCAGTAGTGGGGAACGTTGTCCTGGTCAAGACAAATTCATTCTATCTAAAGTAATGATAGGCGTTAGAGGTGAAACTAGATATCGGTGTCCAAATTTATTTGGTAAAGGATGGGATAAGTACCGCCCTGAGTCAGCCTCTTATTTAATATTAAATTTTATTAAAATGAAACTTTTTATAAAAATTTGTGTAGTACTATTAATACTAAGTTTTAATAGTTGTGCATTTACAGAAGACTATTCTCCACCACAATATGTGGTAAGTTTAGGAACTCCTTATTATTATAATGGAATAATTCAATATTATGTTTATAAGAACAAATATTACTACCCATATTATATAAATGGTAGAAGATATTTTTATCATCGACCTTATAGGAGTTATCAAGGGAGAAGACCTCATTATAGATCAAGAAGATAATTTTTTAAATAAAAATGTATATATTATTTAGGTTATGCTGTGGAATAATAACTCTTATTAGTTATTGCACGGGATTTACTTATGAAGAAGTAAATTCTATCTTGTTTATTTATGGCGAACCTATAATTATAGGTTTATGTAATTTGTTCATTTTATTTAAAAGTTTCAATCATAAACTTTTATGTGTGTTCATTACACTATATAATATTTTTTATTTATTTGTAATATCAAAGATTTTCATTCACTATATTCCATATTCATTACACAATGCATGTGTAGTGGCTTATAAAGATCTGGAGACATTAGGGTCGATTATCGGATTTGGATATGTAGGAATTAATCTATTTTTATTTATTATTCTACCATTATTATTAATTAGTTTAAATATTTTTAATAGAAGAGATATACAATAAAAAAGAAACAACTTGTGTTTCTAATTTATACCTTTATTTTTATAGTTTATGGCATTATTAGACGAAGTAGTAGTAACTGCAAAAAGACCTACACACACATTTAACGGATGTGTAGAAGGTGCTAGATATATGTCCGATATGTTATTAGGTCAACCTGGTGCAACTGCCAACCTATATAATGTAAGAGGAAATGCCTGGGAATTGCCCTATTCATCTTTTGGATAGGTATATAATGCAGGAGATGTTAAAGATTATAAATTAAATGATTTAGTTGTGTTTGATAGACCAGAATTACCTTCTGATAAATCAAAGAAAATTCCAAGCACAATGCAACATGTAGGTGTAGTTACTGGATTTGCTGAAGACGGAACTCCAATGATTTCTCATTATACAACTCCTAATGCACCTCTTAATTACGATCCTATAAATGGAGTTGTTTTAAAAAAGGAGATGAAGTTATAACTAAATATACTCCTGATAAAGTAATTAGATTAAACATATCTTAGAGTCCTAAAACTCCTAATTATTCTAACTTTACTTTATCTGAAAATGATGACTATGGAGTTAATTTAAATGAAGCTATAAAATCTCTTTAGAATTTTGATACTAAAAAATTAGGACTTTCTGCTAATGAAGTGAAAGACTTACAATTAGCTACACTAGGAATAATGGGATTAGAAAGTGATTTTGGTGGCGGATATAGATTTATGGTAAGAAATCAATTTCCTGATCTTGTTAATACTGTTAAACAGATTAAAAGAGGAAAATGGGAAGTTCCTTCTATTGGATATGGTTCCTTAAAGCCTGACTATGTATATGTAAATACTACTTATCCTGATTTAGATGAACAATTAAAATCAGGGAAAATTACTAAAAAATAGTATTATGATGAAACTCAACAAAGAACAGCAAGAGCATCTCAAATATATAATTTTTCAAAACCATTATCTTTAGCTTATAGTTTAGGAGAGGCATATAATTATAGCCCACAAACTACTTTAAGCTATACTGGAAATTTATTAGGATATGCAGGACTAGATAAAAGAGACGTTGGTGAAAACATAGGAATAGATTCTAAACTAATATTTACCCAACTTGCAGGACTGCGTAAGAAATATCCCAATTTGTCTGCAAAGGACTTAGTAGCTATGTATAGAGGAAGAAAATTCTATGATGAGGATTCTAGAAAGTATGATTAGATAACAAATCAAATTAAACAAGGAGAATATAATCCTGGTTTTGGTAATAGACTATTACAAAGAATTTCTAATACCACTGATGCTGTTAAAGGTTTTATGAACCAAGCAAAAAATGAAGTAATTAAAGAGTTTATTCCAGGAGCCAATTGGAAAGCAATAGCTACAGATGTTAATAATGCTAATGATGTTATTAATAATAGCTATTTAAGTCAAGAAGAATATGATGCTTTAGTAAATACAGTCGCAAGAGCTAAAAATAATGGTAAAAACCTTTTAGGGTATACTTCAGATAATAATTATGAAGCATATGTTCCTACAGATGGAATGGCTGGAAGTGGCGGAGCAAAAGGAGTTTGGCAATCTGTAAAATCAGTTGCTAGTAATATTTTTGATCCTAGAACTAGATTATAGAATCTTTTAGGTCAAGCTAGAATTACAGAGGATGAAAATAATTATTATGTTGAGGATGAATATGATTTTAATAACGCAGGATAGGCTCAAAACCCATTTTAGAGCATTGTAAAAGCACCGACTCCTTATAATGTTGTCAGATCTTTTGGAACTGCTCATGGAGCCGCTCCTGGAGGAGGAAGAAAAGTTAGAATTGTTATTCCTAAGTCTGAAGTAAAGAAAAGGCCTAAATTAATTTCTAAACCTAAAAAATAATAAAAATAATTATATGGAAATACTTAAATTAGGAAGTAAAGGAACTTCTGTAAAACAACTACAGTAGTTACTTCATTTAACTGCAGATGGTATTTTTGGTAAGAACACTGAAAGTGCAGTTAAGTAGTTTTAGAAAGATCATAATTTAATCCCAGATGGTATAGTAGGTATTAATACTTGGAAAGCTTTAGGAATAACAGAAGATTCAAAATGTGTTGATCCTAGTGTTATATATAGCCCACTATCAGTACATATATCTAGATTACCAAATCGTACTATAAAATATCTTGCAATTCATTTTACAGCAGGAAGTAATTCTAAACCAGGCAAAGCAAAAGATACAAAACATGTATTTGAGCAACGAAAAGCTAGTGCAGATTTTTGTGTAGATGATAGAGATATGGTGCAATTCAATCCAGATTTACATAATTATTATTGCTGGGCTGTAGGAGATAAAAAAGCAATAGGAAGTAATGGAGGACAACTATACGGTATTGCAACTAATCGCAATACAATTTCTATAGAAATATGCTCTACATGTATTCCAGCTACTAGTACAGCAGTATCACATAGCAATCATGATGGATGGTCATTTACAGATGCTGCAATTAATAATGCGGTTAAATTGTCTAAAATATTAATGAAAAAATTTAATATTGATAAAGACCATGTTGTAAGACATTATGATATTAGTGGAAAATTATGTCCAGGAATATTAGGATGGAATAATGCAGAAGAAGTGTATGATAAAAATACAGGTAAGCGTATTAGTGGAGCTATAAATAATAGTAAAGAATGGGAAAAATTTAAAGAAAAACTTAACTAATAAAACTGTACAGATTACAATAACAAAAATAAATGAATAAAAATACAGAAAAGATTATAATTATGAATTATAATACTGGAGATATTATCATTTGTGATAATCCTCCAGAAAATGAAGATACCGAAACTATCTTAAAAAATCTGGATTTAAACATTAACGATTGTGCAGTAATGTTTAGTACTAGAACACGTATTACTAAAATTAAATATAGTAATATTAAGTAATAAAGGAACCCCGGTGATGAAATGGTAGACATACTAGAATTAGAATCTAGTGCTTTTTAAGCGTGCAAGTTCGAATCTTGTTCGGGGTACAATTAATTTTAAATTTTAAAGATTATGCGTAAAAAAGTTAGATCAAAGAATTTTAAATTCAAAACAGAAGAGGAAAAATTTAATTTTTGTGCTAATAGGTCAGTAAAAGAAATTACACAAATGTTTCATGACAATATACATGAAAATATTGTAAGACAGTCTATTAGATATTTTCTATCTAGATTTATGTGCGATAGAGGAATTAAATTTTTTAGGCACGGGGAAACTCCAACACAAGAATATAAATGTAATATTATTTTATATTCTGATGATGCTATGGGAATATCATCAAATCAAATGCCTGTAATTAATAGAATTATTACAGATGTAATATATGGAATTATTTGGTTTAAATTAGATGATTGCAATGAAGAATTTGACTTTGAAGAATTATCTACCTATGAACAATTACAAATAATACAACAATTAGTTTAATTTGTATGAATGAATTACTATTACTGTTTATAGTTTTAAACATTGCTAATGTAATGTTGCAAACACTTAAAACTATTTGTACTGTAAAAGGAGGCAAATTAACAGCAGCATTTATGAATGCTGTAGCATTTGGATTTTATACTATTGTAATAGTATATACAATGTGTGATTTACCTCTGTTAACAAAAGCAGTAATTGTAGGTGTTTGTAATTTAGTTGGTGTATATATTATAAAATACATAGAAGAGAAAAAACTAAAAGACAAACTTTGGAAAATAGAATTTACAGTAAAGGATTGTTGTTTTAGTGAAGTGCTTAAATATCTTGAAGAGGTTAATGTTCCATTTAATTATGTAAAAATGCCTCAACATTATATAGCCTTTAATTCTTTCTGTACAAGTAAAGTAGAAACAGAAAGAATAAAAAATGTAATTAATAAATATGGTGCAAAATATTTTGTATCAGAAAGTAAATCTTTATTATAGTAAGTTAAAATATAAAATTTTAAAGATATTTT
>OGOZ01000627.1_pt1 | contig 23156 bp, 19 predicted proteins | sample 1552801 | NCBI WGS metagenome assembly OGOZ01 (sample SAMEA2580196, study PRJEB22360) | human gut metagenome | biome: human gut; feature: human-associated habitat; material: faeces | place: Denmark | collected 2008/2010 | reverse complement strand
TGATGGAGCTCAGTCATTAAAGCCTAAAAAATATACAAAACTTATTGAAGAATTACGAGAAATTGGTAAAGTAGTAGGTAAAGAAATATAAGTAGAAAGGAAGTATAGTTATGGATTTACACGGGAGAAGTTTTTTAACACTTAAGGATTATACTAAAGAAGAAATCTACTATCTTCTAGACTTAGCTAAAAAGCTAAAGGCTAAGAAGAAAGCAGGAAAGATTGGTCATTCACTTGAAGGTATGAATATTGCATTATTATTCGAAAAGACATCTACACGTACAAGATGTGCTTTTGAAGTAGGTGTTCTTGATGAAGGAGGACATGCTACTTTCTTAACTCAGTCACAGATGGGAAAGAAGGAGTCAATTGAAGATACAGCAAAAGTACTAGGTAGAATGTTTGATGGAATTGAATTTAGAGGATTTAAGCAGGAAAACGTTGAAGCATTAGCTAAGTATTCAGGAGTACCTGTATGGAATGGTTTAACAGATGTTGACCACCCTACTCAGACCTTAGCTGATTTCCTTACTATTCAGGAACATCTAGATAAGCCTTTAAACGAAATTAAGTTTGTCTTTACTGGTGATATTAGAAATAATGTTTGTTATGGATTAATGTATGGTGCATGTAAGGTGGGAATGCATTTTGTATGTTTAGGTCCTAAATCATTAGAAATGGATCCAGAAGTCGTGGCTTATTGTCAGGAGGAATGTAAAAAGTCTGGTGGAAGTTTGACTATTACTGATGATACAGATGCAGTTGATGGTGCAGATGTTATCTATACTGATATCTGGGTTTCAATGGGTGAAGATGAATCATTGTATAAACCAAGAGTAGAATTATTAAGTCCATTTAAAGTAACCGAAGAATTAATGAGTAAGACACATAATGACAACACATTATTTATGCATTGTCTACCATCTTACCATGATTTTGAAACAGAAACAGCAAGAGTAAAACATGAACAGGGATTAGATGTTCGTGAAGTGGATGATGAAGTATTCAGAAGCAAGAACTCTGTTGTATTTGATGAAGCAGAAAATAGACTTCATACAATTAAAGCTGTTATGGTTGCAACATTAGGTAAAAAAGATTAATGAAACATTTATTTACATCTTACTATGATGACAAAGGCATGTATGTCATATATAACGAAGAGACTGCGAATGCGGATAGTGTAATTGAGTATGTTGTTGTGATGTTAGAACAGTTTATCAATACACTTGCAGAAGAATCTGATGAGACAATTGAAAATGTAATAGAGATTGTCGGTAAGGATTTTAATGATTTTGTTTCTAGTTATTATGAAGGAAGCTACGAATTGCTTGTTTCACAGGCAGTGGATCGTGGTTTTGCGCATGAGCAGCAGGAGTTAGTGGGAGTAAGAGATGAGAATGCGATTGGTATAGACTTAGAACTAAGTAATTATAGTGATCTATTCTTATTGATGTCATTGGCTGTTCTAAGTTGTGATTATAGTGATAATGCAAAAGATATATTTACATATCTTGAAAGCATGAATAAAAGTGATTCTGTAAATTAGACTGGAGGGGTTTAAACTCCTCCTTTTTACGTAAAAAAAGAAGAGGATTACTCCTCTTCTATTGCACCATCATAGGCTTGATTGATTGTTTTACTGATCTTATCTTTAGATATTGCGAGATCCTTAAGGCTCTTTTCAAGAGTACCTAAGTTCTTCATGACTCTGTCATAACGTTCATCTAAACGATTCGTATCTTCTTTAAGTTTAATAATACGTTGTTCTATTTCTTTAATATTCTCAGAACGATTAAAGTCCTTAGTAATATTAATAAGTGTAAAGACAACCCCCATAAGTGTAGAAGGAGATGTCATTAAGACCTTCTTATTATGTGCATAATCATATAAATCAGCACATTCATCACATAAATAGAGATAGATGGCTTCACTTGGAATAAACATTACCGCCTCTTCCAATGTTTCATCGGAAATATATTTATTAGAAATATCATCTATATGCTTCTTTACATTCTTTTTGAATTCATTGTGATAACTAACATCCTTAGGATTATCTACTATCTTCAAATAGTTCTCCATAGGAAACTTAGAATCAATAATGAGTACTTTAGTATTACCTGGTAAATGTAAAGCTGCATCCCCTATTTTTCCATTACTTAAATGATATTGTGATTCAAAGATATGTGAATTATCACCACAATAAAGAGATAGGATATGGTAGAGCTGATATTCTCCAAATGTCCCTCTCTTTTTTGTATTGGTCATAATTACATTAATATCATGCATATCATTAATCATTTGATTAATTTTTGTATCCGATTGACCTAGTGATCTACTTGCATCAGTTAACATACTAATAATAGAATTATATTGTCTATCCAGAGATGAACTATTTGCCTGTGTTTCAGCCATCTTCTCATGAAGTTTCATCTGTGTTGTATAGAGAAGATAAATAACAACAACCAATAGTACAATACAAATAATACTTAATACAATTTCCATATTACTTACGCTTTAAATCTACAATAATTTCTAAGCGAGGTGTATGAGGTTCTTTATCTAAAGAGATAATAGTATTCACATCATACATTTCTTCTAACTGATGTAATGTTTTAGCGAGAGTACTCATGTTATCAGATACAATAATTAAATGTTTAATACCTGATAAAGTAATAGACTTCAATAAATCTTCAGTCATACCATCAACAGTTTCATTGATGATTAATGCATCATATCTATGATTCTTTAAATGATGTGCTGCCTGATCATTGACATGACCTGCAACAAATAACTTATTGTCTAATTCTAATCTCTTTGCGTTTTCAGTGGCATCATGGATGCTTACCTTATTGTCATCAATTGCGACAACTTTGTTTTCAAGCTGTAATTCCATAATTCCTGAACCACAACCCATAGACAATACTTCTTCCTTCTTATCTAATAAAGAAGCAATCTGTCTTGTCTTTTCATCATCCATTTCTGGGTTAAGGATCATATCAGAACGTACTGAAATCTTGAAATCCTTATACTGTGCATGTGTCTGACCATAGATTCTCTTGAATCCCTGTTCATAGAAATCCTGATAACGAGATGTATTTACTGTATAATATAATGCAGTCACTTCATCCAATGCAGTGATTTCTTTAGTTACAGTCTGGCTGATACCATCCTGTCCAGTAACAAATGCTACCTGCATTTCTTCACCAATCTGTCTAACAATTAAGAATCTTAAGCCCTTCTTGAACTTATCATTATAATCACGACAGTTATTTGCATTAAGAATATCTTCAATCTTTACTAGTAAAGAATTGATCTTCTGTGTCTGAAGAGGACAATGATCCATTAAAGTAAGGAACTTTGTTTCACGCTGGTAAACGCCCACACATAACTTTCCACTGAAGTAAGTAATTGGGAAAGCAACAATATGACGATAATGTTCTGGCTCTTTCATTCCTACAACAGGCTTGATATCCAAGTCTTTTACAGATAAATCTGTATATTTATGAAGTGTTTCTTTTAATAATTCACGTTTATGAACTAACTGATCAGCATAATTCATATGCTTTAAAGCACATCCCATACACTGATTGTACTGATCACATTCAGGATCCTTTCTTGCTGATGAAGGCTTCTTATATGCAGTCACATGACCCAACATATAAGTCTGTGTCTTCTTATCGATTTCTACTTCAACCATTTCTAATGGTAAAGCATTCTGTACGAAGATAACCTTCTTCTTAATATAACCGATACCTTCACCATTAATACCAAGCTTCTTGATATTTATTTCTTCTCTTTCTTTTCTTGGTTTTGATGAAAATCTTCTTGGTTTTGAATCAAATTCTCTTGCTGGTTTCTTATCGAAGTCTTCTCTTGGTTTTTTGTCAAAATTTCTTCTTGGCTTCTTGTCGAAATCTTTTCTTGGTTTTCTGTCAAAATCTCTTCTTGGCTTTCTGTCAAAGTCTTTTCTTGGCCCTCTATTTTCTTTCTTATAGCCTTTGTCAGACCCCTTGTTGAAGCCTTTGCGGCTATCCTTTCTAGGTTTTCTGTCTTTGTTAAAGCTTTTTCTTCTTGGTTTACTCTTTCCAAAATCTTCTCTTGCCATTTTGCGTTGTTCCTCCTCAAGTATGCAATATGAGTTAAATACATTCCTACATAGAAAATCTCACTTGCCCAATCAAATACAAATAAGATAACACAGATTGAGGTAAGTGGTCCATATAAAGATGTAAAATCTGCATATTTAAAATAATAGTTTAATGCAATATATAAAATCACTATCCCACCAGAAGTTATAAAGGCTCCCTGAAGGGCTTCATGATATGTGATACGTTCTCTAGGGACTATCATATAGATAGCCATAAAAAATAGGACCATAATAAGAAATAATAGGACAAAGCGCATAAATGCAATGCCATATAAAAAATGAAATGCTTTAGATATAGGTCCTGTTGCAAGTAATACAATAGAAATCAATAATATACCAAGTAACAGCATTGTCACCTTAAAGACATAGACATACCAGGCAATCACCGATTCACTTCTTTCTTCTAACGCAAACATCTTCTTAGAAATATCATAGATATTTCCTACACCTCTAGACACAGCATAAAAAGACCAAATAAACACTAATACAGAGACTGTATTTAAAGAACTGCCCTTTAATGTATCAATCAACATCTCTGCATAAGCTGGCTGTATAAACTCCTTAATACCCATCTCTAGAATATCTACACTTATATGCAAAGAAGATGTTACAACTGCAATAATAGTCATAGTAGGGATCAGCAGGATGATAAGATAAAATGATAAAGCAGCGCTAGAGAAGCTTGGTACATAATAACGATAGTCATCATATATAGCCATTGCTTTATTATATATATCTTTCATGACTGCTCACCTCCAAAAGAAAAAACACTTTAATCGTGTTTTTCTTCATTTTCTTTTTGACTTTCCTCTTCTGGAATAATAAGTCTTAATAATTCAATTCTGTTTTTATCAATCTTTTCAATAATAAACATACAATCATCTACATAAACCTTCTGATGAGGGTTTGGTGAACCATTCACTTGACCTAAGACAAGACCACCAATAGATTCAAATTCTTCAGAAGCGAATTCTGTACCACAACGGTCATTGACTTCATCTATGTTTAAACTGCCGTCTACTAAATAGACATTCTTAGAGATTTTCTTTACTTCTTCACTATTGTCATCATATTCATCATCGATTTCACCAACGATTTCTTCAACAATATCTTCTAATGTCACAATACCAGCCATAACACCATATTCATCTAACACAACTGATAAAGAGACATGCTCCTTACGCATAGAAGCAAAAACATCTGAAATATGATTAAATTCATAAACGAAATAAGCATCTCGCATATAATCCTTTACCTGGAAATGTTCATGATCAACAGGCTTCATTAAGATATCCTTGATATGTAATACACCAACAATCTCATCACCTTCTTCTGAAAGAACAGGTAAACGAGAATACTGTGATTCCTGTAATACAGCAACAACTTCATCATAAGTCGCATCATAATCAACTGTAGCCACGTGAATACGTGGTGTCATGATTTCTTTAATATCAGTATCACCAAAATCAAAGATATTATGCATCATTTCTTTTTCTTCATCTTCTAATACACCTTCTTCATGAGACACGTTTACAATTGTTTTTAAGTCTTCTTCAGAAAGCGTAGGTTGTGGATCAATATTACCACCTAATATATGAATTAAGCCATGAGACACTGCAGTTAAGATAACAACAACTGGTGTAAATATAAAATTTATAAATTGAATAAAGCGACAGAATCTATAACATAATGCTTCTGCTTTACTTACAGCTAAAGTCTTTGGTGTAATTTCACCAAAAATAAGAATCATTAACGTAACAAACCCTGTTGCAACCGCAACACCTGTTCCTTCATTACCAAATACACTAATTACAAAAGATGTAGTTAATGAAGAAGCTAAAATGTTGACAAGGTTATTGCCTACTAGAATTGTACTTAATAAATGATCTGTATCCTCTAGAAGCTGAGACACAATTAAAGCTTTTGCATGATGAGGATCCTCTTCATCCTCACTTACAGTCTTTACTCTAATCTTAGAAACAGACATAAATGCAGTTTCTGCACTAGAAAATAAGCCTGACAATCCTATCAATATAATAAAAATAACAACCATCATTATCTGACTCGAGTCCACGACACTATCATACTCCTTTAATAACTATATTGAGTGCTATATACAAAAGCACAATTCTATTATACATTTTTTATAAGAAACATCAATAAAAAACAAAAAGGAGGAACAAATGTTCCTCCCGATGAACGATTATTATTTAAGTAATGATCTATATAATGCTTCAATATCTTCAACTGAAGTATCTCTTGGGTTACCTGGACGGCAAGCATCAGCATATGCATCCTTAGCTAACTGAGGAATATCTTCTTCCTTAACAACACCCTTAAGAGTCATTTCGATACCAACATCTTCACCTAACTTCTTAACAGCATCTACAGCAGCTTTACGGTATTCTTCCTGAGTCATACCATCAACACCTTCAACACCCATTGCCTTAGCAATATCTTTATACTTTTCACCAGTATATTCAGCATTGTATTCCATAGTTGTTGGAAGTAAGATTGCACAAGCTTTACCATGAGGCATATCATAGTAAGCACTTAATGTATGAGCCATAGAATGGTCAACACCTAAACCTACGTTAGAGAATCCCATACCAGCAACATACTGACCTAAAGCCATACCTTCACGTCCTTCAGCAGTGTTTTCAACAGCACCTCTTAATGAACGAGCGATAATTTCGATAGCTTTAATATGGAACATATCTGAAAGTTCCCAAGCACCTTTAGTAATATAACCTTCAATAGCATGAGTTAAAGCATCCATACCTGTAGCAGCAGTTAATCCTTTTGGCATTGAAGACATCATGTCTGGGTCAACAACAGCAACTACTGGAATATCATGACTATCTACACATACGAATTTACGTTTCTTTTCAACATCAGTGATTACATAGTTGATTGTAACTTCAGCAGCAGTACCTGCAGTAGTAGGAACAGCGATGATTGGAGCACAAGGATTCTTAGTTGGTGCAACACCTTCTAATGAACGTACATCAGCAAATTCAGGGTTTGTAATGATGATACCGATTGCTTTAGATGTATCCATTGAAGATCCACCACCGATAGCTACGATACAGTCAGCGCCTGCTTCTTTGAATGCAGCAACACCAGTCTGTACGTTTTCAATAGTTGGGTTTGGTTTAATGTTGCTGTAAAGAACATATTCAATACCAGCTTCATCTAATAAATCAGTTACTTTCTTAGTAACACCAAACTTTACTAAATCAGGGTCAGAAGCAACAAATACTTTCTTAAATCCTCTTGCTTTAATTTCTTCAGGAACAGCTTTAATAGCACCTGCTCCATGATAACTTGTTTCATTTAACATGAACTTATACATGATTATCGATCTCCTTTTAATTAACTTTTCTGACTTCATGTTAACATTGTAAGTGTTATCATTCAAGTGACAGATAAGTGGATTTGTCACTTTGTGAATAAATTTACAAAAAAAGACAACTGATTTTCATTTCTCAATTGCCTTTTCTTTCCCATAATATTCAATTTTACTTACGCTTACTTTAATTGACAGATTATTCAGTGATTCTCTTTTTTGTAGTTAATACAACTGCTGCTAAAGCACTTACTAATAATAATGAAGCATATAATGCAGCATTCATAGTATCACCAGTCTTTGGTGCTTCTTTCTTTGTAGTAGTTGTAGTATTTGTTTTCTTGTCATCTTTTGCTACAGGTGCATTAGGTGTAATTGTAGTTGTACCTTTATTTTCTGCAGGTTTTGTAGGTGTAGTAGGCTTAGCTGGTGTAGTAGGAGTTACAGTTGGTGCTGGAGCCTTTACTGAAGTTTCTACATACATAGACTTATATTTATCCTGACCGTTTAATTCGAATGCAAATACAAATTCAATTTCAGAATACATTGTCCAATCTACTGCAATCTGATGTCCAACATCATCATCATCATCATCCCAATACAAAGTTTTCGCATTCATTAATGCATCTTTAGTAAATGTAATCTTACCTTTACCTTCTTCATTTACTTCTATTTCAGATTGAACTTCTAAAGGTTCGCCATAACCATTTGCATCATAAACATACATTTCACCATTGGAAACTGTTCCACCTTTAGCATCTACTTCAAAGACAATATCACTATCTCCTGTCCATTTAGATTTAGGTGTAAGTAAAGTGATTTCTGGTTCATAAGCTGCAGGTGCAGGTGTAGTTTCAGGTGCAGGTGTAGGTGTAGTTGTAGTTTCAGTAACAGCTGGAGTTTCTCCAGTTACTACTACATCTTCTGCAAATACTGCTGTAGTAGATAATGTTGTTACTGATAAAGCACAAGCGACTAACATAGTCATTAATTTCTTGTTCATAATCGTTTTCTCCTTATTCGATTTGTCCCAAAAAGAAGTCTTTTCAATTTTTTATAATGCAAAAATGCATAGAATATCTATTAAAAATAAATAATCCCTGTCGATACACTATAAGTATATCAAAAAGATCAGAGTGTCCCTTCATATGTATTTCTTCTGTCCATTATAAGCGTAAAAATGTTTATACATAATTGTCTACCCTTCTTATAGATTACTCATGTAACCCTTTTCAAGACTAACCATATTATAACTCTTTTATTTCAACCATACAAAAAAAATCATAAAAAGTTAATATATTGAATGAATATTCTTTTATACAGCAAAAAAGAGACCTTACTTCAGATCTCTTAATAGTTCATCTAACTTTGGTGGTAATGCTTCTATCAGCATATCAGCTAATTCTTCAGGTTTCAGCTTATATCCTTCTGTTGCCCAGTCTACAGTCATAGTAATAGACCCATGACAATACATTTCTAATAAAAATTCTATATCTGATGGGATATTATTACCTAGTTTTCTCTTAATAATATTCTGATAGAAAGTGAGAATACAGTTATAATCATAGTTTTCTACATTATTATAATCTTTAGATTTAAATGCTTCTTTAAAGAATACTCTATCATGATAAATGAATTCAAATTTCTTAGTAAGCCCTTCTCTTAAAGTTTCACTATTGCCAATCTGTAAGAAAGACTTATCCGCCAATACTTCAAAATACCAGTTCACAAGATCATATTTATCACGAAAATAACGATAAAATGTCTGTCTAGTCTTACCGCTCATTTCCACAATATCAGTCACTGTGATCTTATCAAGAGACTGATGATTCATCAATTGTTTGATGCATTCTGCAAATATATATCGTGTATCTCCCAAAATTCTCACCGCCTTTGTAACATTATAACAAACCTATCTACAAAAAGAAAGAAGACAACCCCCATAGAGGTTGTCTCTTAATGATTAAAGTTCGATATCACAAAGTTCTGAAGCTAAACCAATGTATGAAGCAGGTGTCATATCTAATAAAGTCTGACGATCTTCATCGCTTAACTGTTCTAGGCTCTTTGCGAATGCCTGAATATCTTCCTGAGAAATATTCTTACCACGAGTTAAGGCCTTAAGTGTATCATAAGCATCTGGTACACCATATTTTCTTAACATTGTCTGAATAGGTTCTGCAAGAACTTCCCATTTTTCATTTAAGTCTTTTGCAAGCTTTTCTTTATTTACAACACACTTAGCTAAGCCGCCAGTTGTTTCAGAAATAGCCTGTAATGAATATCCGAAGCATAATCCTAAGTTACGCTGACTTGAAGAGTCTGATAAGTCTCTCTGCATTCTTGACTTAGGAAGCTTGTTAGATAATGCAACACATAGATTATTTGATAAATCAATGTTTGCTTCAGAGTTTTCAAAACGGATTGGGTTAACCTTATGAGGCATAGTTGAAGAACCAACTTCACCCTTAACAGGAATCTGTTTAAAGTATTCCATTGAGATATATAACCACATATCTACATCTAAGTCAGCCAATACATTATTGAAATGACGGATACCATCTAAGATATGACAAGTATAGTCATGAGATTCAATCTGAGTAGTTAATGGATTGAATGTAAGTCCTAAATAGTCTTCTACGAATTCCTTATTTAATGTAGGCCAATCTTCGTTAGGGAATGCTGTTAAGATAGCACTGTAGTTACCAGTTGCCCCATTGAATTTTGCTTTAATCTTGATATTTTCAACGTTTTCAATACTAGAAAAGAAACGATAAGCATAGACTTTGAATTCTTTACCAATAGTTGTAGGTGTAGCAGGCTGTCCATGAGTATGTGCAAGCATTGCATCATCCTTGTGATCAACTGCTAATTTATTGATCATTGAAGCAAATTCTTTAGCTGCAGGTAACCAAACATCCTTTAAGCCATGTTTAATCATACATGCATATGATGTATTGTTGATATCTTCAGAAGTACATCCGATATGTATATAGCTTTCTAAATGTTCATAACCTAAAGCTTTAAGCTTTTCATCAATAAAATATTCTACTGCCTTAACATCATGTCTTGTAACAGATTCGATTTCTTTAATTCTCTTGAAAGAATCAAAGTTGAAATCTTTAGAAATCGCAAGAATATCATCTACCTTGTTAGGATCAACCTTGTCTAAAGTTTCTGTATGAAGGTGATCCAACTGGAACTTCAACCACTGGATTTCTACAAACACTCTATACTTAACAAGTGCATATTCACTAAAATAATCAGCTAACTGATCTTTAATCTTGCCATAACGTCCATCTAGAGGACAGAGTGTCATACTTTCAAATTCTAATTTATCCATTCGTTATTCTCCTTTAAAATACTTCACGCCGGCTTCAAATAACTTCTGATCCATTTCACCGTAGATGTTAAGGTCTCTGTTTTCACCCTGACGTTCAGAATGACCCATCTTACCTAATACTCTACCATCTTCAGAAACGATACCTTCAATACCATACATAGAACCATTAGGGTTATATGGAGATTCCATAGTCACGTTTCCATTTGGATCAACATACTGGAATGCTACCTGACCATTATCTATTAACTGATCAAGCACTTCCTTAGGTGCAACGAAACGTCCTTCACCATGAGAAATAGGGATAATATGTTCATCACCTAACTCTACATTAGCAAGCCATGGAGACTTCACGCTAGATACTCTTGTAGTCACCATCTGAGATAAGTGGCGTCCAATTGTATTGAATGTTAGAGTAGGATCATCTTTACTCATATCCTTAATATGTCCATGAGGAAGTAAACCAAGTTTTACTAATGCCTGGAATCCATTACAGATACCAATCATTAAGCCTTCACGATTGTCTAATAAATCATCGATTGCAGCCTTTAATCTTGGGTTACGTAATACAGTTGCAATGAACTTACCTGAACCTTCAGGTTCATCACCAGCTGAGAAACCACCTGGTAGCATCATGATCTGTGCATTATGGATTGCTTCTTCTAATTCATCAACAGACTTCTTAATATCTTCTTCTGTCTTATTTCTAATAAGAACAAGCTGAACCTTTGCACCTGCTTTTTCAAATGCACGTTTAGAATCAAATTCACAGTTAGTTCCTGGGAATACAGGAATAACAACATTGACTTCATCATACTTCTTAGAAGCAAACATCTTGCCTCTTTCATTGCAGTCACCAGTACGTACTTCTGTAGTAGGTGCTTTTGCTGTAGTAGGATATACAGATTCTAATGGTGCACAGTTGATTTCATATGCATCATCAAGTGTTACTTTCTCACCCTTATATGATACAGCCTTTTCTTCATTTGTAGAAGCAATAATACGAACATTTTCATATCCTGCAACAACTTCTGCGTTGTCTACTTCCACAATGATATGTCCAAAGTTCTTTTCAACTAAGTCATTAAGTGTTAAAGCATCATCGAATGCGACACCAATTTCATTACCAAATGCCATCTTATAAACAGCTTCAACTAAACCACCGTCTTTAACTGTATAAGCTGAATAAGCCTTTCCAGACTGAATCAGTGCTTCTACAGCATCAAACTGTTTTCTTAAAGCTTCAAAATCAAATACATGGAATTCATCTTTTGGAAGCATGAATTCTACTAATACATGTCCTGCTTCTTTTAATTCAGGAGTGATGACTTTATGTACATCTCCACCAGTAATTGCGAATGATACTAAAGTTGGAGGAACATCTAAGTCTTCAAATGAACCTGACATAGAATCCTTACCACCAATTGAAGGTAATAATAATTCTTCCTGAGCACGGTAAGCACCTAGTAATGCACTAAATGGTTTACCCCATCTCTTAGGATCATTTAATAACTTTTCAAAGAATTCCTGGAATGAGAAACGGATTGTATGCCATGTACCACCCATTGCGATGATCTTTGCGACAGATTCTACAACTGCATTGATTGCACCATGATATGGTGACCATTCAGAAATAAGTGGGCTATAACCATAACTCATTAATGAACATGTAGTAGTTTCTTTTCCTAATACTGGAATTAATGCAGCCATACCTTCAGTTTCTGTACGGTAAGTCTTACCACCAAATGGTGAAAGAACAGTACCATTACCGATAGAAGAGTCAAAACGTTCTACTAAGCCCTTCTGAGAAGCTGTAGATAAACGTGATAATACTTCTTTAGTTGTTTCAGTAAAGTTTTCTTTTGCTTCTGGATTGAATGGTGCTTTATCAAAATCAGGTAATTCTACATGGATATCCTGATAACGCTTAGCTCCTGCTTCATCTAAGAAGTCTCTAGAGATATCTACAATAGTATCTCCCATATATTTCATAGTTAAACGGTTCTTATCTGTAACTGTAGCCACCTGTACAACTTCAAGGTTTTCATCATGAGCAGCCTGGATACAGAAGTCTTTATCACATTCATTGATGACAATAGCCATACGTTCCTGTGATTCACTAATTGCAAGTTCAGTACCATTTAAACCTTCATATTTTTTTAATACTGCATCTAAGTTAATATCAAGACCAGGTGCTAATTCACCAACTGCAACGCTGACACCTCCAGCACCAAAGTCATTACATCTTACAATCTTCTTAGAGAATTCTTTATTTCTAAATAATCTCTGAATCTTTCTTTCTTCAACTGGGTTACCTTTCTGTACTTCAGCACCCGCAGTTTCAGTTGTCTTTAATTCATGTTTCTTAGAAGAACCTGTGGCACCTCCAATACCATCACGACCAGTACGTCCACCAATTAATAAGACAATCTGTCCATTTTCAGGAATTAATCTCTTAACCTGTTCTTCTGGTGCAGCTGCAACTACAGCACCTAATTCCATTCTCTTAGCAACATAACCCTGATCATATACTTCATGTACAAAACCAGTTGTTAAACCAATCTGGTTACCATAAGAAGAGAAACCATGAGCGGCTTCTTCACAGATCTTTCTCTGTGGTAATTTACCAGGAAGTGTATCTTCTAATTTCTGACGAGGATCACCTGCACCAGTAATACGCATTGACTGGTAAACATAAGCACGACCTGATAATGGGTCACGGATTGCACCACCTAAACATGTAGCAGCACCACCAAATGGTTCAATTTCAGTTGGATGGTTATGTGTTTCATTCTTAAACATTAATAACCAATCTTCATCACCATCAGTTGTATGAACCTTTAAACGAACTGAGCAGGCATTGATTTCTTCAGATACTTCCATATCATCCAAATAGCCCCGTTTTCTAAGTTCTTTCATAGAAATAGTTGCAAGATCCATTAAAGTAAGTGGTCTCTTTGTATCTACACCATAAATAAGATGACGGCTTGCTTTATATTTTTCTACATCTTTTTCTAAGATTTCTTTAAATGCACCACTTGCGATATCAATATCAGTAATAACTGTCGCAAATGTAGTATGACGACAATGGTCTGACCAGTAAGTATCTAATACTCTGATTTCAGTTTCTGTAGGATCTCTCTTTTCTACATCTCTGAAATAATTCTGAGTTACTTTTAAGTCATCGAAGTTCATTGCAAGACTCATCTTTTCAAGTAATGCTTCAACTTCTTCATCAGTGAAACCAATAAATCCTTCAATCACTGGAACCTTCTTGATTTCAACAACAGCATCATTCAAATCTGCTGGCTTTTCTAAAGACGCTTCTCTAGAATCAACAGGGTTAATTAAATAATGTTTAATTGCTGGTAATTCATCACTAGAAATACCTTCGATTACAATAAGCTTTGCACATTTAACCTTAACGCCTTTTTCACCAGTTAATAACTGGAAGCACTGTTCACAGGCATCTGCTCTAGCATCATACTGTCCTGGAAGATATTCAATCGCAAAACTTACAGCTCCTTCTGGAATTGTATATTCTTCACGATATACTTCATCTACCATTGGCTCAGAAAGAATAGTAGGAATACCTTCTTCTAATACTTCTTCAGTAATACCCTGAAGATCATAACGGTTGACAACTGTTAAGTTAGAAACGTCAGTTAAACCAAGTCTTGTCATCAAATCATGTTTGATAGAGTCTGCTTCAACCGCATTTTCTTTTCTTTTTTCTACATAAACGCGATAAACTTTAGCCATGTTATCCTCCTAATGTAAGCCAATATCTTTACGCATATACATGCCATCAAAATGAATGTTTTCAATTGCATCATAGACTTTCTTTCTTGTTTCTTCAAGATCATGTCCTAATGCACAAACATTTAATACACGTCCACCATTTGTGACGATTTCATTGTTTTCATTACGTTTAGTACCTGCATGGAAGACAACGATATCTTCTGGAAGATGATCTAAACCAGTAATGACTTTACCCTTTTCATAAGATCCAGGATAGCCTCCACTTGCAAGAACAACACATGTTGCTTGTTCATCTTTCCACTTAACATCTACATCTTTTAATGTATTTGTAGCACATCCATACATCACTTCATATAAATCACTTTCAAGTCTCATTAAGATAACCTGAGTTTCAGGATCACCAAAACGAACATTGAATTCTAATACCTTTACATCCTGATCCTTGATCATTAATCCAATAAAGACAACACCACGATAATCCATATGATCTTCATGTAAGCCTTTCATGAATGGGTCAAGAATCTTTTCTTTGAAAGTCCCTTCCATACCTTCAGGTAAAAATGGGTTAGGTGATACTGTACCCATACCGCCAGTATTTGGACCTTCATTATTATCATAAATCTGTTTATGGTCTTTTGCAGATACCATAGGTACGATTGTATCATGATCTACAAAGCATAATAGAGAACATTCAAAACCAGTTAAGAATTCTTCTAAAACAACCTTCTTACCAGCATCACCAAAAGCACTGCCATCAAGCATCACTTTAAGTTCTTCTTTAGCCTGCTGTTTTGTTTCACAGATCACTACACCCTTACCTGCTGCAAGACCATCAGCCTTAACAACAACAGGAAGATCAAAAGCATCTAATGCTTTAACAGCTGATTCATAATCAGTCACTTCTTCATACTTTGCAGTAGGAATATTGTGCTTTTTCATGAAATCCTTAGAGAAGGCTTTAGAACCTTCAAGAATAGCTGATTCTTTTCTAGGACCAAATACTTTGTGTCCTCTTTCTTCTAAATAGTCAGCAAGTCCCATACATAATGGTACTTCAGGACCAATAACAGTTAAATCAATACCCTTTTCTTCAACAGTCTTTAAGATAAAAGGCATATCTTCTACACTACCTGGAATACATACAGCATCCATACCAGGATTACCAGGAATAGCATATAATTCAGTAACATGTTTACTCTGTTTTAATTTCCAGGCAATTGCATGTTCTCTTCCACCACTACCAATAACAAGAACCTTCATAGAACGCCTCCTTAGTGTCTAAAATGTCTATAACCATTGAAGACCATTGTCATATCATGTTCATCACAATAGTCAATAGATTCCTGATCACGAACTGATCCACCAGGCTGTACAATAGCCTTAATACCTGCTTCATCAGCCACCTGTGCACAATCACTAAATGGGAAGAAAGCATCACTTGCTAATACAGCACCATGGAAATCCTTATCAGGATTATTATGAATTGCATTTTCTAATGCCCAGATACGTGAAGTCTGTCCTCCACCAACAGCTAAAGTACATCCGTCTTTCACTAATACAATCGCATTAGACTTAACATATTTAACAACCTTTAAACCAAATTCCATATCAGATAATTCAGCTTCTGTTGGCTGCTTTTTAGTCACTACTTTCATTTCATTAATAAGCTTAGTATTTAATTCCTGAACAAGTGCTTTACCTTCAAGATACTTAATATCATACTTAGCATCACGTGCATCAAGATTCTTAAGCTTTAATAAACGTAAGTTCTTCTTCTTTTCTAATACTTCTAAAGCATCATCATCAAAATCAGGTGCTGCAATGATTTCTAAGAAAGTCTTCTTCATTTCTAAAGCAGTTTCCTTATCAATTTTATAGTTTACAGCGATGATTCCACCAAAAATAGAAGTTGGATCTCCTTCATAAGCACGCTTATAAGATTCATAACCAGTCTTACCAATAGCAACTCCACAAGGTGTTGAATGCTTAATTGCAACAGTCACTAACTGATCACCAAATTCTCTTACGCAGGCAACTGCACCATATAAGTCATTCACGTTATTGAAAGAAATTTCTTTACCATGTAACTGTTCATAATCTAATAAAGAATGCTGAACATATGGATCAACGTAGGCATTTGCACTCTGTTGAGAGTTTTCACCATAACGTAAATGATCTGTCTTCTTTAATGAAATATTTAAGATATCAGGGAATTCATCATGGACCTGATCAGCGAAATAACGAGAAATCATTGCATCATAGCTGCCTGTTAAGCTATAAGCCTTATAAGCAAGATTCATTCTGAATTCAAAATCAGTCTTATCTTCTCTAATAGCTTCTAATACAGCATCATAATCTTTTGGATCAGTAACAATCAATACATCCTTGAAGTTCTTAGCAGCAGAACGGATCATTGAAGGTCCACCGATATCAATGTTTTCAATCATTTCAGCCATTGGCTTACCAGCCTTAAGCGCTTTTTCAAACTCATAGAGATTACAACAAACAAGATCAATAGGTGTAATACCCATTTCTTCTACAGTCTTGACATGTTCTTCTACATCTCTTCTAAATAGAATACCACCATGTACTTTTGGATGAAGTGTCTTAACTCTTCCATCAAGAATTTCAGGGAAACCTGTTACATCATCGATTTCAATAGCTTTTACACCTGCTTCTAATAGTTTCTTATATGTTCCACCAGTAGAAACAACTTCAAATCCTAATTCTTCAAGACCTTTCGCAAATTCAACAATACCTTCTTTATTTGTAACTGATACTAACGCTCTTTTCAACTGATCTTCACCCTTTCATTTTCTACAGAAACACGTCCTTCACAATATAAAGCAACAGCTTCTGGTAAGATTTCATGCTCGATTTCTAAGACACGTGCCTGAATGTCTTCAGGAGTCTCTAAGTCTGAAATATCAACCGCTCTTTGTAAGATGATTGGCCCACCATCCACTTCTCCAGTAACGAAATGAACAGTTGCACCTGACACCTTCACACCTCTTTTAAACACCGCTTCATGGACATGCATTCCATAGAATCCAGGGCCACAGAAAGATGGAATAAGTGAGGGATGAATATTAATAATACGATTCTTATATTGTTCAATCAGCTTATCTCCAACAATAGCAAGATAACCTGCTAATACAACAACATCAATCTTTTCTTCTTCAAATCTCTTTAAGATCTCATCTTCATCCTTGATCCATTCTGCTTGAATACCATGAAGACGGGCTCTTTCTAAACCGTAAGCCTTCTTGCGGTTAGAAATAACCAGACGGATCTGTCCATTGATTTTTCCGGCTTCACACGCATCGATGATGGACTGAAGATCAGTTCCACCACCAGATACGCATACAGCTATGTTTAGCATAATTCTGCTCCCTTTTCACCTTCAGCAATATAACCTACTTCATAGCTTTCATAGCCAGCAGCATTAATTGCTTCGATAGTCTTTTCAACATCTGCAGGATCAACAGCAAGAACCATACCTAATCCCATGTTGAATGTGTTATACATCATCTTTTCTTCAACGTTTCCTGCTTTTGCAATTAAGCCAAAGATAGGAGGCACTTTATAGCTGTCCTTCTTAACGACAGCCTTTACACCATCAGGTAACATTCTAGGAAGGTTTTCATAGAATCCTCCACCAGTAATATGGCTGCATCCTTTAACCTTGATACCAGCATTCTTTACACTCTTTAATGCTTTTACATAAATCTTAGTAGGAGCAATTAATGCTTCACCTAAAGTAGTACCTAATTCATCATAATAAGTATCTAAAGATTCTTTAGTCATTTCAAATACGCTACGTACTAAAGAGAATCCATTACTATGTACACCAGTAGATGCAATACCAACTAAAGCATCACCAGGCTTGATTGTAGAACCATCAATAATATCTTTCTTGTCTACAACACCTACTGCAAAACCAGCTAAATCATAATCATCAACAGGCATTAAACCTGGATGTTCTGCAGTTTCACCACCAACAAGGGCACATTCAGACTGAATACATCCTTCAGCAACACCCTTAACGATAGTTGCAATCTTTTCAGGATAATTCTTACCACATGCAATGTAATCAAGGAAGAATAGAGGTTCTCCACCTGAACAAGCAATATCATTCACACACATTGCAACTGCATCAATACCAATTGTATCGTGTTTATCCATTACAAAAGCAAGTTTTACTTTTGTACCACAGCCATCAGTACCAGATAAAAGAACTGGTTCTTCCATATCCTTGATCTTGCTTAAATCAAAAGCACCAGCAAAACCACCAATACCACCAAGTACTTCTGGTCTCATAGTCGCTTTAACATGCTTCTTCATTAATTCTACTGACTTATAACCTGCTTCAATGTCTACTCCAGCTTTTTTATAATCCATGTTTCTTCATCCTTTTATCTATTATTTTTCCATTCTTGCAAGAACTGCTTTATAAGTTTCAATTAAATCTCCGATATCCTGTCTGAATACGTCTTTGTCATACTTCTTGTTAGTATCTACATCCCATAAACGGCAAGAATCTGGTGAGATTTCATCCGCTAATACGATTTCGCCTTCTTTAGTCTTACCAAATTCGATTTTGAAATCTACTAGCTTTAAGTTTAATCTTAAGAAGAAAGCCTTAAGTAATTCGTTGATCTTTAATGTTTCAGATTTGATAGTGTTATATTCATCTCTAGTGCAAAGACCTAAAGCAACAGCATGGTCTTCATTGATTAATGGATCACCATATTCATCATTCTTATAACTAATTTCAAAAATTGGTTCTGCTAAAACAACACCTTCCTTAGCACCAAGTCTCTTACAGAAAGAACCTGTTGTAATATTACGTACAATAACTTCTAGTGGGAAGATTTCTACTTTCTTAACTAAATCATCAGTATCATTTAACTTTTCAATCATATGAGTCTTGATACCTGCTTCTTCTAACATATCAAAGATAATACCTGAAATAGTGTGGTTTAATACACCCTTACCAGCAAACTGATCATGTTTTACACCATTACCTGCAGTTGCATCATCTTTATAATGCATTAAGATAACATCTTCGTTATCAGTTGCAAAAATTTCCTTAGCTTTTCCTTCGTACATTAATTCTTTCTTTTCCATTGTTGTTTTCTCCTCTTATCTGTATTTTTCTGAAATTTCGTTATTTGTATCTAAGCAGGCTTTTTCCATAGCCTGACGGTTGTTCTTTAATTTTTCACTTAATTCTGGATATTTGATTGCCATGATTTCAAGTGCTAACCAGGCAGCATTCTTAGCACCATCAATTGCAACTGTTGCAACTGGGATACCAGAAGGCATCTGGACAATTGATAATAAGGCATCCATTCCATCTAAACTTGCACCTTTAATTGGAATACCAATAACTGGTAACACTGTCATAGAAGCAACGACACCAGGTAAGGCAGCAGCCATACCAGCAGCTGTTAAAATAACATCTGTTCCATTGTTGTTGCATTCTTCTACAAATTCACTCAATGCACGATGTGCACGGTGTGCAGATAAAGCACGTACTTCAACATCTACGCCATATTCTTTTAATATAGCAATTCCTTTTTCTACCTTTGCTTCATCAGAGGCAGAACCCATAATTACTGCAGCTTTCATTTCAGTCCTCCATTATTTTCATTATGACTTTCATGATCTAGGTGCTCAGAGGCCTTTCACCTAAACTTGACCTCAATTATTAGAATAAACCAGTAATCTTACCTTCTTCATCAATGTCCATATTATTGGCAGCTGGTACTTTTGGTAAACCTGGCATACGCATAATATTTCCAGAAATAGCAACTAAGAATCCAGAACCAGTATTTGGAATCAAGTCATTGATTGTTACCTTGAATCCTTCAGGACGTCCAAGTAAAGTCGCATCATCTGATAAAGAATACTGAGTTTTCGCAATACAGATTGGTAAATCACCTAAGCCCTGAGCAGTGAACTTCTTAATCTTGTTAGCTGCCTTCTTAGTGAAGACAACATCATCTGCACCATAGATTTCTTTAGCGATTGTCTTGATCTTTTCATCAATAGGCATATCTAATGAATAGATAGGTGCATAATGAGATTCTTTAGTATCAAGGATATTTAATAGCTTGTTAGCAAGATCAATGCCTCCTTCGCCACCCTTAGCCCATACTTCAGAAATAGATACTTCAACATTTAATTCCTTACACATATCATCTAATAGCTTTAATTCAGCTTCTGTATCTGTAGGGAAAGCGTTAATAGCAACGATACAAGGTAAACCAAACTTCTTGATATTTTCAATATGTTTAGTTAAGTTACCAATACCCTTCTTTAATGCTTCAAGGTTTTCAGTACCTAATTCCTTCTTATTGACACCACCATGCATCTTTAATGCACGAACAGTCGCAACAATGACAACTGCATCTGGATTTAAACCAGCCTGACGACACTTGATATCTAAGAACTTTTCAGCTCCTAAATCAGCACCAAACCCTGCTTCAGTAATAGCATAATCACCAAGTTTCATAGCAAGCTTTGTAGCCATAACCGAGTTACATCCATGAGCGATATTGGCAAATGGACCACCATGTACAAATACTGGAGTATGATCTAAAGTCTGTACAAGGTTAGGTTTGATGGCATCCTTTAATAATAAAGTCACAGCGCCAGTTGCATGAATATCATCAACAGTGACTGGTTCACCATCATAATTATAAGCAACAATCATTCTTGCGGCTCTTGCCTTTAAATCTTCAAGAGAAGTAGATAAACATAAGATACCCATGACTTCACTTGCAACACTAATATCAAAACCATCTTCACGAGGAACACCATTTGGTTTACCGCCTAAACCAACAACAATATGTCTTAAAGCACGATCGTTTAAGTCAACAACTCTCTTCCATACAATCTGTCTAGTATCAATATTCAAAGGGTTACCTTGCTGAATAGAGTTATCAAGCATTGCCGCAATCAAGTTATTTGCTGAAGTGATGGCATGAATATCACCTGTGAAATGAAGGTTGATATCTTCCATAGGAACAACCTGGGCATATCCTCCACCAGCTGCACCACCTTTAATACCAAAGCAAGGACCTAAACTTGGTTCACGCATTGCGACTACAGATTTCTTACCTAACTGATGTAATGCCTGTGATAAACCAATCATTGTAGTTGTCTTACCTTCACCTGCAGGTGTTGGGTTGATTGCAGTCACAAGAATTAATTTACCATCTGGATTATTTTCAACTTTCTTGATAGTTTCTAAAGAGATTTTTGCTTTATATTTACCATATAATTCTAAATCATCTTCAGTCAGTCCAATCTTTTCAGCCACATTTTTAATTGGCTCCATGACTGTACTCTGTGCAATTTCTACGTCTGTTAACATTTTTTTGTTTTTCCTCTCTTTCAGGTTATTTTCTTTCAAAACAATTATATACTAATCCAGTACCTGCATGCTTTCTTTTTTTTGAAAAAACAAAAAAAGAGCCTACTAAGTCCAGGACGTTGCCCAGACGGTCGGCTCTTCAAGAAATTATACTCCATGTGGTTAATTCCACTTCCGTCAGTCGTATAATACAGTTGTAGTTTATCAAATAACCTATTGTTTGACAAGCACAAATTTGATTAAATAGTGGCATAAGTTTATAATATAAAAACGGAGGTAATGACTATGTTTAAAGAAGTAGATGTAAATACATTTGATTTAAAAATATTCAATAAATTGAATAAGGAATGGGCACTACTTAGTGCAGGTAATAAAGACGCATTTAATACTATGACTATTTCATGGGGCGAGATGGGTACATTATGGAATAAGCCAGTGATGACTTGTTTTGTAAGACCACAGCGTTATACAAAAGAATTTATAGATTCTAATGATCAAATGACTCTTTCATTCTTTAATGGAGAACATATGAAAGATTTAACAATACTTGGTAGAGAGTCTGGACGTGATGGAGATAAGATTGCGAAGACTGATTTAACACCTACATTTATTGAAGATCTCCCTACATTTGAAGAAGCAGACATTGTCGTTGTGGGAAAGAAACTCTATGAAGATACAATCAAGCCTGAATGTTTCTTAGATGAAACACTTGTGGATAAGAACTATCCTAATAAAGATTTTCATACAATGTATATCTGTGAAGTTGAAAAGATCTATAATAGAGTAGACAAGAAACAATGTTAATATTGGATTTAATTATTATTTCTGTGCCTCTCATTGCACCGTACGTACGGGTCTCGTATACGGCGCTACATTTATATGATAATTTCAAACTAACTTAGATAGTAGTTAAGAGGATTGACCAAACCTGGTCTATCCTCTTTCTTAATGGCTAGAATCTTGGGACTAAGTAGAAAATTGACTACATGGCCATTGGCCTGTCTGTATAGACCTAGCCTAGTGTTTGCTACCGAAAATATTTGTTCATCTGTAAAGTGACAACTGAGTTTATTATTCAGTTTCTGTAGATTAATATATATTCTTTTTGGTTTCTTCCACTGTTTAAGAATGATAACTCTGATTTTATGGCGAAGCCATTGACCAAAGACGTCAA
>OGOZ01000615.1_pt1 | contig 23367 bp, 20 predicted proteins | sample 1552801 | NCBI WGS metagenome assembly OGOZ01 (sample SAMEA2580196, study PRJEB22360) | human gut metagenome | biome: human gut; feature: human-associated habitat; material: faeces | place: Denmark | collected 2008/2010 | reverse complement strand
GGCTTTTGCTGCCGATTTACCCGCTCCGGCTGCCGGCTTTGCCGCCTTTTCGATTTTTTTGATGTAGTTCAGACTCTTCTGAAAATATTGATAACCGGTAATAAAAGTCAGCACGCCGGCAATCCACAGCAGAATCTCGCCGATGCCGCCCCAAAGCCAGAAACCTTTCAGCAGCATCATCGACAACGCCGTCATCTGAAAGCCGGTTTTCCATTTGGCCAGACGCGTTACCGGCATACCGACCTTGACTTCCATCAGAAACTCGCGCAGGCCGGAAACCAGAATTTCGCGGCAAAGGATAACAATAACGGGAATGTAACTCAGCTTGCAGACAACCATGCCCGGAACCGCCAGAATGACCACCAGCGCCGACGTAACCAGAAGCTTGTCGGCAATCGGATCCAGCAAACGGCCGAAAGCCGAAGTTTCATTGCGCGAACGCGCCAGATAGCCGTCAAGATAATCGGTAATCGAAGCCACGATAAACAAAATCGCCGCCACCAGCTGCCACAGAGTAGCATGAATATAAACCATCATGAAAATAACGGGAATGACGACAATGCGTGAAATCGTCAGAAGATTCGGTAAGCTGTACACTTTTTGCATCCTTTACAAAAATATATTAGCGAAATATTTGCAGGTATCATAGGACAGATTTTTTATTTGTGGAAGTAGTTATAAATCTTTTCCGCCGTTTTTTTGCTGATTCCCTCCACTTTTTCAATGTCTTTAATCGAAGCCTGAGAAATTTCTTCGACCGAACCGAAATAATTCAGCAAATCGTGCTTACGGCGGCTGCCGATTCCTTCCACTTCGTCCAGCCGCGACTTGGAAACAGACTTGGCGCGTCTCTTGCGATGCGTGCCGATGGCAAAACGATGCGCCTCGTCGCGCAGATTTTGCATATAAAAGGCTATCGGAGACTGAAACGGCAGCGCAAAACTTTCGCGTCCGAGCATATGGTAAAATTCCTTGCCCGCATTTCTGTCCGGCCCTTTGGAAATGGCAATGACGGCAATGCCCGAAAGGTCAAAATCCTTCAGGCTCTCATGCACCGCATGCAGTTGTCCGAGACCGCCGTCAAGCAATATAACATCCGGTTTGTTTTCCGGCGTCATCCGGTTGAAACGGCGCGTCAGCACCTCCTTCATCATCGCGAAATCGTCATTGGTAATCTCAGGATTTTTGATGTTAAAAGTTCGATACTGCTTCTTGTCAAATCCGTCCGGTGTCGCCACGACCATCGCGCCGATGGCATAGCTGCCCTGAATATGAGAGTTGTCATAGACCTCAATCCGCTGCGGTATCCGCGGCAGATTGAAAATCCGCACAAATTCTTCCAGATTGCTTTTAACCGACGCCTCTTCGGCAATTTTGCGCTCAATCGACGCCAGCGCGTTTTCTTTGGCATTGGCGGCCAGCTTGGCCTTGTTTCCTTTTTGATAGGTATTGATTCTGGCGCCGGTGGCTTCTTCCAGAAAATCTTTGTTTTCCAGTTCTTCGGAAAGAATAATTTCTTTCGGCGGAATATGGCGCGTATAGAAACTGCTCAGAAAAGCCTCGAGAATTTCGCCGTCTGCCGCGCCTTCTATCTGTTTCGGGAAATAGGGCACGTTTCCGCAGTTCTGCCCCGAGCGGACAAAGAAAACCTGAATGCAGACCAAATCGTTCCGGCGCGCCAGAGCAATAATGTCAGCCGATTTGATATCGGCATACTCCACCTGATTGCCGTGCTGAATATTGGTCAGCGCGCGGATGCGGTCGCGCAGCACCATCGCCAGTTCATAATTCTGCGCGTCGCTGGCTTCCTGCATTTTCTGCGACAGTTCTTCCTGAATCCTGGAGTTCTTACCTTCGAGAAAATCAACCGCGTCACGCACCAGCCGCCGATAGTCTTCCGGTGATATTTTGCCCACGCAGGGCGCCGAACAGCGCTTAATCTGATACATCAGACACGGACGGTCACGGTGTTTGAAAACGCTGTCGCGGCAAGTGCGGAGCAAAAACGCCTTCTGCACGGTATCCAGCGTGGAATTAACCGCCAGCACACTGGCAAACGGCCCGAAATATTTGCTTTTGTCATGACGCTTGCCCCGATACTTGCGCAAACAGGGAAACTCAGATTGCACGTCAATCACCAGATGCGGAAAGGTTTTGTCGTCCTTAAGCAGAATATTGTAACGCGGTTCAAGCTTCTTAATCAGCTCATTTTCCATCAACAGCGCCTTGGCTTCGTTTTCAACGATGATAAATTCCATCCGCCTGATTTCCGAAACCATTCGCTGCAAACGTATCGGCAGTTTTTCAATATGCGAATAGGCGACGATTCTCTTCTTGATGTTTTTGGCCTTGCCCACGTACAGAACCTTGTCGCCCTCGCCGAGCATCCGGTATACGCCGGGTTTTTCGGGGGCGATTTTAATGTTCTTCAACAGAACCGATAATCCGTGTTTAATGTCTGCCACTTTTCTGCGCCTCTGCCAATATATAACCTCTTATTACCAAAAATTCCAGATAACATTTCCGCAAAACCGGTTCGGCATCCGCCGTTGTCTCCGTTTTTTTTGCCACTCTAGCGGCAAAACCGCCGAAAGGCAAACATTTTCTGCCAACGGCATCATTAAGTTTTTTAATGAAAACTTAATTTTTTTATGCTATAATAAAACTTGGTTTTAAGGAGAAGAAAAATGGCAGAATTAGGCGCTCTGAGTTCTTACGCGTTGTCTGTTCAGCAGATGCAGATGTCGCTGATTAAAAATTCCGTTGAAATGCAGCAGGAAGTGATTGAAATTCTGCTCGGCGACGGCAGCCGCACGGTTTCCCCGTCCCCGACCCACGGACACAACGTCGACATCTCCGTTTAGCAAAATTTCCGCAAAAAAAAACACCCGGCCGGGTGTTTTTTTTTCATTCAGGTCAAACTGAGCATGGACAGAAAAGAAATCATCAAAATTCCTGAAAGAAAAAGTTTGAAAGCAGATCCCAGCACGTTCAGCAGCGTCGCACCCGTATCCAGATTATACCCGCCTTCCTGATATACCTTTTTAAAAAGAAAATTATAAACAAAGGCAATCAAAAGCCCCAGCAGATAGAAACGATAATCCGAAAACAACGCCGTTATCTGCTCTGCCGTCAAATACACATAACAGAAAATTCCGATGAAAATTCCAAGCAGCACCATCGGGTTAAGTATCGCCCCCGACGTAAACAGCGACAAAATTCCCTTAATCAAATTGTCTTACCCCATACGCGGCGCGAAATTATCCGGGAGTCGCGGCTTTCCGAAGCGCTCGGCCATACACAGCGCGAACCGCTGCTGACCATGTTTCCGTTTTTAAACGTCGTCGCCGCCAGCAAAGACAGGTTGCCGCGTTTTTTTATCTGATAGGGTTTGTTTTTTTCCCAGTCAAAACCGGTTTGCATACTGTTCATAATCAAGCCTCGCTTTCCTATGGATACAAGTCTATATAATATTGACTTTAGGCAAATAAAGTAAACAAATGTTTAACCCGGCCTCAACTTTACGGCATAACCTTAACGGATTCGTACCCGGGAGCCTTTGCCAGCACTGCGGATATTTCGCCGTTGACCTTGTCAGCCAGCGCTGCGTCGTCTCCCCAGACCCAAACCTGAATCTTCGGCTCAGTGCCGGAAGTCCGGACCAGAACCCTGCCCTTGCCTTCAATTTTTCTTTCGCCTTCGGCAATCGCCGTCTTAAACGCCGGCAGTTCGAAAGCGGCCAGCATTTCCTCCCGGCCGGCAAAACGGGTATCGACCCGTTTTTTATACATCGGTACAAATAACGGAAAAATTTCGCTCATCTTTTTGCCGCTTTCCAGCAACCCCTGACTGACAACCAGCGCCGCAATCATTGCATCGCCGGTTCTGGCGTAGTCGGAAAGCACCATATGCCCCGATTCTTCGCCGCCGACATTGGCGCCGTGCCTTTTCATTTCCTCAATCACATAACGCTCGCCCACGCCGGAACGCACGCAGTCAACCCCTTGCGACTTCAGAAAACGGTCCAACGCCGGATTGGAAACAATCGTCGCCACCACTGCATTTCCTTTGAGGCGCGATTTGCCTTTCAGATACTGTCCCAAAAAGGCGATAACCTGATCCCCGTCCAGGCGAACGCCTTTTTCGTCACAGATAATTATCCGGTCGCCGTCGCCGTCCACGGCAATTCCCAATTGGGCATGAGCGCCGCACACCGCCTCGACCATTTTCTCGACATGCTGCGAGCCGCATTCTCTGTTAATGTTCCAGCCGTCCGGCTTATTGCCTATGGCAATTACCCCGGCACCGAGTTCCATAAACACCTTGGGCATAATCTCTGAAAAAACGCCGTTGGCGCAGTCCAAAACCACACGCAGACCTTTCAGCGGTTTTCCGTCCGGCACGGCGGACATTGCCTGAACGATATATTTGTTAACCAGCGTTTCCTCGCTGCTGACCCGTCCGATTTTTTCAGGAGAGAGCGCAAATTCCCCGTTGGCAATCAGCGCTTCCAGCTCGGAGGTTACCTTGTCCGAAAACTTGGAACCGTCGGACGCAATCAGCTTAATCCCGTTGTCATGCCACGGATTGTGCGAAGCGGTAATCATTACCGACATGTCGACTTTCAAATCCGGCGTCAGCGTCGTTACCGCCGGAGTCGGCAGAACACCGAGACGGATGACGTCAATACCGGCCGACGTAAATCCGGCAATCATCGCCGCTTCCAGCATCTCGCCGGAAAGGCGCGTATCCCGCCCAATGGCAACTCGGCGTTCCTTGTTGCAGACAAGCTGTCCGGCTGCCGTTGCCAGTCTCAGGGCAAACTCTGCCGTCATCGGATAAATATTGGCCTTGCCGCGCACGCCGTCGGTGCCGAATAATTTTGCGCCCATCGCTGAAATCCTTTCTCAAATAAGTTTTACAATGTTTCAATCATAAAGCCCGAACATAAAAAAACAACACCTGAGAGCAGATATTCACCTCAAGTGTTGTTAATGTTTGTTACAGACAGGCAGAAGCCGGCCGGTACTTAGATTTCGGGAATGGACGCGTGCGTCCGTTTTTCCTCGCAGACCGGACATTCTTTGGACTTGTCCACCTTTTCGCCGGCCAGAACCTGCTTGATTTCGTCGCCGGTCAGCGTTTCATATTCCATCAGAGCCTGAGCCAGAGTTTCCCATTCCTTGTTCTTCTCTTTAAGCAGTTTCTGCGCACCCTCATAGCTTTCGGTAACCAAACGCTTGATTTCGGCATCAACCAGCCGCGCGGTGTCTTCGCTCATGTTTTTGTTCTGCGTAACCGACTTGCCGAGAAAAACCTCCCCGGAGTTTTCGGCATACAGAACCGGACCGAGCTTGTCACTCATTCCCCATTCCGTAACCATGGAACGCGCCAGATTGGTCGCCGCGGCAATATCCGAGGAGGCCCCTGACGTAACCTTGTCGTATCCGAATTTCAGTTCTTCGGCGACCCGTCCGCCCATCAGAATAATCAGACGCGACAGCATCTTGGAACGCGAATAGGAATACTGGTCTTTCTCCGGCAGCTGCTGAACCATACCCAAAGCCCGTCCCCGCGGAATAATCGTCGCCTTGTGAATCGGATCGGTGTCCGGTACAAACAGCGAACAGATGGCATGACCGGCTTCATGATAGGCCGTCAGTTTCTTCTCCGCCTCGTCCATCGCCATCGAACGGCGTTCGTTGCCCATCAACACCTTGTCCTTGGCATCGTCAAAATCTTTCGACGTCACTTTGTTTTTGTTTTTGCGCGCTGCCAGCAGTGCCGCCTCATTGACCAGATTGGCCAGATCGGCGCCGGAAAATCCTGGCGTGCCGCGGGCAATAACCGACAGGTTAACGTCTTTGGCCAAAGGCACCTTGCGGGTATGTACCTTTAAAATATCCTCGCGCCCCTTAATGTCAGGATTCGTTACCGTAACCTGACGGTCAAAACGCCCCGGACGCAGCAAAGCCGGATCAAGAACGTCGGGACGGTTGGTCGCCGCAATCAGAATAACGTTCTCGTTCGGTTCAAAACCGTCCATCTCGACCAGCAATTGGTTCAGCGTCTGTTCGCGTTCGTCATTACCGCCGCCCAGACCGGCGCCGCGATGACGGCCGACAGCGTCGATTTCGTCAATAAACAGCAGACAGGGAGCATTTTTCTTAGCCTGCGCAAACATGTCACGAACACGCGACGCACCGACGCCGACAAACATTTCGACGAAATCCGAACCCGAAATCGAGAAAAACGGTACATTTGCCTCGCCGGCGACCGCTTTGGCCAGCAGGGTCTTTCCGGTACCCGGAGGGCCGACCAGCAAAACGCCTTTCGGAATTTTGCCGCCCAGTCGCTGAAACTTGGAAGGATCTTTCAAAAAGTCAATAACCTCTTCCAGTTCCTGTTTTGATTCGTCAGCGCCGGCTACATCGGCAAAAGTGACTTTTTTGGTGTTTTCAATCAGCCGGGCACGCGATTTTCCGAAACTCATCGCCTTGTTGTTTCCGGAACTGGCCTGACGCATGAAATATACCCAGACGCCGATTAAAAGAATCATCGGAAACCACGAAATCAGTACGCTCCAGAATGTGCCTGCGGCACTTCCTTCCGGCTTAGCAGTCACCTTGACGCCGCTGTTGCGCAGCGTTTCAACCATCGTCGGATCCTCCGGCGCATAGGTATAGAACTTGTGCCCGTCCAAATACGAACCGGAAATCTCCGCGCCGGTAATCGTCACTTCGCTGATTCTCTTGCCCTCAACGTCCTTCATAAAATCGGAGAAAGCCAGATTTTCAGCCGTTGCGCGCGCGGATCCCTCGCCGAACATATTCATCAGAGACGTCAGCAGCACAATGGCTACCAGCCAGACAATAATACTTTTTCCTGCTCTCATCGTGTTTCCTTACAGTTTAAAATTACAGCTTATTCATATATAGGGAGGATTTGCCCAAAACTCAAGAGCTTTTATAAAGGCTGAGTTTCAGCTTGTAGGGGAGCGCAAGCCTGCCGTACTGCGGATGCAATGCGGCATAAGCCCCCCAGTCCTTTTTGGAAAGCCGGACTTGTCCCTTAAGTTCGGGAACAATCCACAGCCTGTTCCGAAACGGAACGATTTCGCAGCCGGCCAGCGTCGCACCGCGAAAATTCTCATCAAACAGCCGGCGCTGCAACCTGTCAACATCATCGGCCCGCGGAATATAATCGCGCCGGCCGGTTTCTTTCAACAGAAAGCAAAGCACCCGAAAACAGACTTCCGCATGCAGCCCGGCCAATTGCAGACGGGAAACCGAAAACCCGGCCTTTTCGTACCGGCGGACATAACGATCAACAAATTGCGCTGCCTGTTCTTCCAGACAATCGCGGCTCCGCGCCAAAACCGACATCGTGTCGGCAATCCGCTCCGGCGTAATGTCCGGCGTCGCCGCCAGCTGCGGCAAAAATTTGCGTACCCGCACCCGCAGATAGTCGTCGCAACGGTTGAAGGGGTCTTCCGCCCAAGAAACGCCGCGTTCACGCAGAAATTCTTTCAATCGCTCGGGATGAACCTGCAAAAAGGGTCTAATCAGCCTGACGCCGTTTTTTTTGCTGAGCGGCGCCATGCCGCACAAGCCGTTGAGACCGCTGCCTCGCTGCAAACGCATAAAAAAGGTCTCCGCCTGATCCAGCAGGTGATGCGCCACCGCCAGCGTACCGACGCCATTATCCCTGCACCAGCCGCAAAGAAGGCCGTAACGGGCAGTGCGCGCCGCTTCCTCAATGCCTTTTTCCGGCTTTTTCCCCTCCCAGGTTAAAATATGGTGTTCGATTTGACGTTCTGCCGCCAGTTTTGCAACATATTCGGCCTCGTCGCGGGATTCCGGACGCAGGCCATGGTCAACAGTCAGGGCAATAACCCGCCGGCCCTGCGGACGCAAAAAGGCGTCAAGCTGAAAAAGCAGCGCCAGTGAATCGGCTCCGCCGGAAACGCCGGCCGCAACCGCCGCATCTCCAATCTGATATTTTTCAAAAAACTCCCGCAGCATTATTTGTACCGTCGCATCGATTATCGCTCTAAAAGCCTGTTACGCAAAGTTTTTCAAAACGCTGAACAGACATGACAAGGATTGTTTACGCCGCCGCTTACTTGCAGTTAAGCTTCGACGCCTCACTCTTCGCCCGGCTGAGGAGCGCCGCTTCGGCTTTCGGAAACTCCGTCGGCAATGACGTAAAGGCAACGCAGGCTTCCGTTTTTTTCTTCAGCTCGCGCATGGACATGCCCAGTTTCAGCAGACTGTCCGGCCCTTTCGGCCCCTTGTATTTTTCATAACCTTTGGCAAAAGCCACAGCCGCCTTGGCAAAATCCTTGCGGCCGTAATAAACTTCTCCCAGCCAATACTGAGCATTTCCGGCCAGGCTGTCTTCCGGAAACCTGCTCAGAATAGTATTGAACTTTTCTTCGGCAAGCTTGTCATTCCCTGCTTTCAGAGCTTCCAGACCTTCCTGATAAATGCCCTTGACGTCAAAACCTTTCAGCGGTTTCAGGTCATCGCCCTTAATGCTGTCGCCGACAATTGACTTTGGCGCGTCTTTAGCCACCGGCGCCGCAAACTTTTCTTGAGCCGGAAGCTCCAGCATGCCGCTGCCGCCGCTGACCGGTTTTCCCTCCAGGAGTTTAAAACGGATATCAATGTCTTTGTTCATAACGTCGAGACGTTCGTTAAGCTTTTTGATTTTAAATTCCAGTTCGTCGGTACGCCCGATAACCTGCCTCAGCAGTTCGTCAAACTGCCCTATTTGTACGGATACGTTCTTTGATGAAGTCAGACTGTCAACGCCGGCATTATTGTCCTTATACACCTGCCGCTGCAGGAAAGTGACGTCTTCCCGCAGCTGCGCCAGTTCTTCCTCAAAAGACCCCGTCTGCGCCAAAGCCGTTCCCGAAAATCCCGCCAGAACGGCAGCCAATGCGATTGTTTTGAACATTTTCATTTCTGACCTCAATAAATGTTATTCCCGTTGCAGTTTTTTTGCCTGTCAGCCTAAGATAAAATAAAAGTTCCATAATCACAAGCGCAAAAAGCCTGTTTCCCACCAGACATAAAAAGGAACGCGCCTAAAGACGCGTTCCTTTTCGAACTCTTACGATACCGTAAGCTGATTAGTTGGCAGCTTTGACAACAGTAACGGCACGACGGTTCTGAGCCCAGGCAGCTTCGTTGTTGCCGAGAACGGCCGGACGCTCTTTACCATAGGAGATTACAGAGATTCTGTCTGCTGCAATGCCCTGGGATACCAGATACTGCTTAACGGCATTGGCACGACGCTCACCCAAAGCCAGGTTGTATTCGCGGGTACCTCTCTCATCGCAGTAACCCTGAACGATGACGTTAACTTTCTTGTGGTCTTTCAGCCATTTAACCTGAGTATTCAGGACTTCGACGGCGTTGTCGGAAAGAGCCGAGCTGTCGAAAGCAAAGAATACTCTGTCTTCGGCATTGGCCATGAAGTCACGGGCTTCTCTGGATTCACATTCGCTGCCGCCGAACAGGCCGCCGTTGGAACCGAAAGAAGAACAACCGGATAAGAAAGCGATTGCGCAAAACAAACTTAAAAGTTTTTTCATTTTATATTCTCCAATTGGGTTTAATATTTTTAATTGCTAAACAACTAATACAGCTTTAACTTAAGCAATAAAAATTTATTTTTCAATAACAAAAGTAAAAAGACCGCAAAAAATGCAAAAAAACTTGCAGCAAAGCCCCTTTGCCGCCATTCAGCCCGGTTTTGCCGGTCTCCGGCCGGAGTCAAAACGCGTCCGCCGGAGAAAACATATAACCTTTTATCGGTTTGCGACGCTTTAAAATCAGCGATTCCGTAAAACTTCCGTATATACAAAAAGAGCGGCGTTTCCTTTCGGGAAACCCGCTCTTTAACGTCATGGCGTCAAATCATCGTTCAGTTCTTTCTGCGAAAGCGTCTGGTTGCTCTGCAGGTTATCCAGCCCGTTCAGCATAAAGTTCAGAAAACGGGTCGAATAATAATGCCCCGGCTGCAAAACTTCGCCGATTTCCACGTCAAAAGACGCATAATCAAGAATTGCACCCGAATTGGGCATGCAAATCAGCACCCTCAGCTCTTCGTCCTTATCCCAGTAACACCTGATTCTGCCCAGCGAATTCAGACCGTCTTCCAGCCGGAAACGAAACCAGCCGGAACCGTCTTGCAGCGCCGTGCCTCCGACCCGGGCGATTATCCAGTCCAGAGCCGCGTCCGCCTTTTTGGCAACAAGCTGTTCGCCGTTGTTGAGCAAGAGCCTGCAACAATAGTCTTCGCCATCTTTCCAGACATAATAGGTTCGGGAATAATGGCAGCGTTTGCCGACGTTTCTGCCGCCGGGAAGACGGGATGCGCCAAGGCCTGCGACAAAAAAATCGGCACCTTTGCGCGGCGTTTTGGAAACCAGAATGTTTTCGGCATATTTGTCCGGCGCATACTGGTAGGTTCCTTCGTCTACCCTTGCCGACACGGCAATTTGCATCGGACCTTCCTGCTCATAACCGGGATTATAGGCAAAAAAGCCCTTCAAATTGTCCGCAAGTTCGTCAACTCTCTGCGAAAACGGAGTCCGCCGTTCTCTCTTCCCGCCGCCGACAACCGGCACTCGGGAAATCTTATAGCTGTTCATCGCATAAACGCATTTACATTGTCCGCACTGACACGGGCAACAATGTTATTGGACAGCATTCTGAAACGCAGCAGCGGATTTACCATATCGGAATATTCGCCTTTTCTAGACAAAACGGAAAGCTTGACATCATTGGCATCAAGTTCCGGCAAAATTGTTCCGGAATTGAGCATGCAGATAATCAGACGTTTCCGGCCGTCTTTGGCAGCATAATATCCGACCCGGCCGAAATCTTTGATTTCGCCGTAGGAAAAATCGCACCACTGCGGCTTTTCCTCTTCAGACATTTTTCCGCCCAGACGCTTAACCGCAATCTCCAGAGCGCGGTCAACGCGGTCGGCAAAAAGCCAGTCGTTGTTGTCCAACAGCCTGTCAAGATGAATAACCCCTTTGCCGTCAATATGCAGATAAAATGTATTTGCATACAGACAACGCTGGAAACGTCGGTGAGAACTTGCACAGTTTCTGGCTTCGCCGAGCAGGGCCACAAAATATTTTGCCCCGCGCAGAGGCGTTCTGGAAACCAGCACGTCTTCCATATATTCGTCCGGCCCAATCTGATAAGCGCCGACGTCTTTGGTCGCCGAAACGACAATCTGAATCGGACCTTCCTGAACATATTCGGGATTATACTCGATAAAACGGTCAAAATGCCCGGCCAGAAACCTGACTTTTTCATAAGGTTTCATGCGGTTTTCCCAAAAACGTTTGGCCTTTGTTTCTGCAACACCTTCAGCGGCTGACAATGTCAGGTCTGAAATGATAACTTTCTTTTCCATGATTTTTCAATTTAAATTAAACTATAGTAATACTCTCGCATATTCTTAATATAAATCGACCCGCAAAATACCACTCTGGACAAATTTTGTCAATATTCATAAGCCGTCAAATTTATTTAAAACAAACGACAGGTCTGCCCCTTAGGACAAACCTGTCGTAACAAATTATCCGCGCATGGCAACCGGGGTTTTGAAAACCGCCTTTGCCGCAACGATTCTGCCGTCAACAACTACCCATTCGCCGGCATCGGCCATAAACGAATGTCCGGGCAGATCATAACGGATCATTTCAGAATTTTCTTTCAGCACAAATTCCGGAAAACGGCTGTGTTTGCCGCTGAAAGCCCGGACATAAACGGCATAAGTTTTCTTCCTGTTGTCGGGAATCAGAAAATTCATGCAGCTGTAAACAAAATTCCGATACCGGTTTTCAGTCAGAATTCCGTGATAGTAATACACGAAACAAACGCCCAATCCGGTTACGCCTTCCCCACAGACGCAAAAAGGCGAAACCGTCACTTTGCCGCTGCCGGGATTTTCAATCAGGAAAAAACGGCCTATTTGCACGTCGTCTTCCTTTACAATTATGCCAAGCCGTTCAAGCTGAACTTTGGCATCTTTTTTGGAGAGAAGATTTTCCTTCATACTATAAAAATTAAAACGTTATAAAAATATGGTAAAGCCTGAGGCTTAAAATGTTTTCAAAAAACAAAATACTCCTAAAAAATATATTAACTATGGCTGTAAATGTAATCAAAGATCAGTTTTTGTCAATATCATCTGACAACTTATCCGGCTTTTCGGGTGCGATTTTAACAAAAATAATCCCCTCACGCGGTACATAACTGCATTTTTTGCCTTTTTCCCAACGACAGTTGCCTGTATCCAAATGCGGATACAGATAACTGTCAAACAGTTTAAACCTGCTCAGCGGAAACGGCACCGCCCGGATTATTGACCAGTGGTCGCCGCAGTCTTTGTTTTCAAAGCGAATTATTGAGGCCGTGTTCGGCGCCGTCAGATATTTGGCGATGACTCTGGTCGCCCGTTCAAGCGGCATGTCCATCCATGTAAACGGCCGCTTATAGAACAACCGCAGCCGATAATGCTCATACATGTACTTACAGGCCTGTTCCAAATACATCTGCATAATTTCAAAAGAAGAGCCATGATAGAGAACCTCTTCAAACAGCCCTTTGTCCAGCAGAAACTGCATCATATGCCGATAAAACGCGCAGCCCTCCTTAAAGCTGAAAATATGATATTTGCGCCCGGCATAACGACATGCGTTGATAACGGCATAAATGCCGCAGAAAAAATCGACATTTCCCTGGTTATACGGTTTCATTTCACACCTCACCTGTATTTGAACAAATACATATACCACGAACCTTAAAAAACAATAAAAAAGGCGCCCCGAAACCTCTTTTCGCCCTCATACAATAATCGTTTCACGCGGCAAAGCTAAAGCCATATCGGAAAAGCCTGAACCTGGCTTTTTCCAAACTCAGGAAAATACGCAAAACAATAAAAAGAGAAGAGAAAAAACAAAAGCCGATATACGAGGATTATAATAAGAAAAAGCCTTTTAGGCGACAGGCGCGTACATCAACATACGTAACTTAGCCTAAAAGGACTTATTTTTTTACACAAAAAAACTCTGGAGAATGAGCGGAATAATAAGAAAAAAGAGGGCGGAAAATTTTAGTGTAGACAAACCTACATGAATTTTCCGCCTCTCGTACTTTCTGTATTAGTCAGCCATTATACAGAGTTTTTTAAGCTGACTTTTTGCAACAGCAGGAACTATTGCACTCTTCCTTTTTGTCGTTCTTGTGGCGAACGGCAGCCTGGGCAGCAGCCAGACGGGCAACCGGTACGCGGAACGGCGAGCAGGAAACATAGTTCATGCCGCAGGTCTGGAAGAAGTCGATGGACGCCGGATCACCGCCGTGCTCACCACAAACGCCAAGCCAGATTTTCGGATTGGAGCTGCGGGCTTTTTCGCAGGCCAGTTTAACCAGACAGCCGACACCTTCAACATCAATTGAAGCGAACGGATCGGCAACATAAACGCCGCGGGCGCGATATTCATCCAGAATGGCGCCGGTATCGTCACGGCTCATACCCAGAGTGGTCTGGGTCAGGTCGTTGGTACCGAAACCGAAGAACTCGGCGGACTGAGCCAGTTCGTCAGCTTTCAGGGCTGCGCGCGGCAATTCAATCATTGAACCGACTTCATACTTAATCTTCTTGCCTTTCTCGGCGAAGACCTTCTCAGCCGTCGTATCGATAATATCCTTAACGATATCCAGCTCTTTCTTGGAACCGGTCAGCGGAACTTCGATTTCCGGCAGAACCTTGACGCCGTCGGCGGCGCATTCGATAGCGGCTTCCAGAATAGCGCGGGTCTGCATTTCGCAGATTTCCGGATAGGTAATCGGCAGACGGCAGCCACGATGGCCAAGCATCGGGTTGGCTTCATGCAGAGCATTGGCGCGATTCTTTACCTGCTGCAGGGTCATGCCCATCTTGTCGGCCAGTTCCTGCATTTCGGCATCGGTATGCGGCAGAAATTCGTGAAGCGGCGGATCCAGCAGACGAATAACGACCGGCATGCCTTCCATAATCTTGAACAGGTCTTTGAAGTCCTGTTTCTGATAAGGCAGCAGACGAGCCAGAGCGGCGCGGCGGCCTTCTTCGTTCTCGGACAGAATCATAGCGCGCATGTCCGGAATACGTTCAGCGTCAAAGAACATGTGCTCCGTACGGGCCAGACCGATACCCTGAGCACCGAAATCGCGAGCCGTCTGAGCGTCTTTCGGCGTCTCGGCGTTGGCGCGGACTTCCATGGTGCGGATTTCGTCAACCCAGCCCATCAGTTTGCCGAAATTACCGGTGTTGGTATCGGCTTTGACCGTCGGAACCTGACCCTCGATAATCTGGCCTTTGGCACCGTCCAGAGATACCCAGTCGCCTTCTTTGACAACGGCGCCGGACTTAGTGGTCATGGTCTTGTCTTTGTAGCTGATGACAATGTCATGCGAACCGGAAACGCAGGGGGTACCCATACCGCGGGCAACAACGGCCGCGTGAGAGGTCATGCCGCCGCGGGCAGTGATAACGCCCTGAGAAGCGTGCATACCGCCGATGTCTTCCGGAGAAGTTTCGTTGCGGATAAGAATAACTTTTTCGCCCTTGGCAGCCCAGGCTTCGGCATCTTCGGCATTGAAGACGGCACGGCCGACGGCAGCGCCCGGAGAAGCCGGCAAACCGGTAGCGATAACTTTCTTCGGAGCCTTCGGGTCAAGCATCGGGTGCAACAGCTGGTCAAGCTGGTCGGCACCAACGCGCATAATGGCTTCTTCTTTGTTCAGCAGACCTTCTTCGACCATTTCGACAGCCATGCGGACAGCGGCCTGGGCGGTACGTTTGCCGTTACGGCACTGCAACATCCAGAGTTTGCCGTGTTCAATGGTAAATTCCATATCCTGCATGTCTTTGTAGTGGGCTTCGAGGTTGTTGCGAACATCAACCAGCTCTTTGTACAGGTGCGGCCATTTTTCTTCCAGAGAAGTGCCGTCGCCCTTGGAAGCCATCGGCTGCGGCGGATACCGGCCACAACGTCTTCGCCCTGAGCGTTAATCAGATATTCGCCATAGTAAACGTTCTCGCCGGTAGCGGGGTCGCGGGAGAAGCATACGCCGGTAGCGCAGTCGTCGCCGGCATTGCCGAAGACCATGGTCTGTACGTTAACGGCCGTACCCCAGTCGCCCGGAATATTGTTCAATTTGCGGTAAGTAATGGCGCGGTCGACCATCCAGGAGCCGAAAACGGCGCCGATGCCGGCCCACAACTGTTCCCACGGATCCTGCGGAACAACCTTGCCCAGTTTCTGACCGATTTCCTTATATTCCTTAACCAGTTCTTTCAGGTCTTCGGCGGTCAGGTCGGTATCAGACTTGTAGCCCTTGGACTTTTTCATGTTTTCCAGAGCTTCTTCGTAAAGGTCGAGGTCAGCGCCCAGAACCACATCGGAGAACATCTGCAGGAAACGGCGGTAAGAGTCATATGCAAAACGCTCCGAACCGGAAGCCTTAGCCAGAGCCTTGACGGTTTCGTCATTCAGGCCAAGGTTCAGAACGGTGTCCATCATGCCCGGCATGGAAACGCGGGCGCCGGAACGAACCGAGAACAACAACGGGTTATTGGCATCGGCAAATTTTTTGCCCATGATTTTTTCGACACCGGCAACGGCTTCCTTAACCTGTTCTTTCAGGTCTGCCGGATAGGTGTGATTATTGTTGTAATAATAAGTGCAAACTTCGGTTGTTACAGTAAATCCGGGAGGTACGGGCAAACCAACGACATTCATTTCTGCCAGGTTGGCACCTTTACCGCCGAGGAGATTTCTCATGCTGGCATCGCCTTCGGCTTTGCCGTCACCAAATGTATAAACCCATTTAGTCATTGTTGTTTCAGCTCCTATAGCTATATTGTTAAAACATGGCCAAACGCCCCGAAAGGCGCAGGCCGATTCTTTGAACTGTTTGCGAATCTATAACATATCGATTGATTCTTCAAGAAAAATATTAGTTTTTCAGACTTATCCCTCTACCCGTCCTTTCCGCCATATTCGGGCTTTCTTTTATTTGTCATTCCCTGCTTTCTTCTCTTATTGTCATTCCCGTGCTTTCTTTTTTATTGTCATTCCCCGGCTTGGGCGGGGAATCTATAAAATACAAGGCACGGTCTTACGATATGTACACAAAAAGCAGCGCGTTTCAACAAAGGTCCGTGCCGCAGCCGGTAATGCGGTCAAGCCGGCAACAGCTTGTCATGTTCGGGCTTTCTCTTATTTATGTCATGTTCAGACTTGTCCCGAACATCTCCCCAGGTGTCATCCCCGGGTTCAACCCGGGGATCTTCTGGCTTTCCCCGCCAAAACCGGAAATGACAGGAAAGAGAAAAGGAATGCCCGACAATGACAATCAAAAAAGTCCAAATACCACAAAACAGCTTTTCCGAGTCGGACATCTCCGGAAAATCCGCGCCGAAATACAAAAAACACTCCGATTCGTTTCTTTTTGAGTCCGGGATTCTGCTAAATTTGTGCAACCATCAGCAACACGGATTCATTTTGTTTCAAAAAAGTCTTAAAATTCACAAGCTTACGTCATCAGCGGCGACTCCCTGAAAATAACCGATTTTGTCCAAACTTGGACATTTTAAACATTGTTACACTTTTGTTAAAACGATAAAAATCAAAGAGATTCATATGGTTTTTATTGTTTTTTAATCAATTTTGTGCTATTCTAAAATTCGACAAATAAGGATTATGTTAGATTACAATGGCCAGTTATTTTAAAAGAATAAAAGGATTCATAAAATTTAGGTTAGACCAAAGGGTTATCAGCTGAATTTGAATCTCCATCTCTGACATAATTTTTCAAATAAAACTTCCCGAAACCCATATTTCCCGAAGTTCCCTCCAAAGAAAATAATAAAAGTAATAACAATAAAAAAACAAAAATCATGAGAACAATGAAAAATTTCGCAGCTGCGGCATTAGTAATGTTGCTCTGCACAGTAGTTTTTGGTGCAATGTTTACTTCTTGCACTAACAGTGAAGATGGTATGCCGACATTCACGGCTTCCCAGAAAACCATCGAGGTTATCATCGAGAAAAAAGATACCATCTGGTATCCCGTTCACGACACATTAACTGTCGAGGTAATCAAAAAGGAAGGCATCAAAGCTGACGGCAATCCAGAGCTCTACTTCAAAGATGAAGAACACTACACTTCATACTATCCCATCATTGAAGATGGTATAAGCAAAGAAGTACGCACCGACCTGAATGTCAGAGCTTCAATCGCTGACTGTGATCACGATATTATCGTGGTTCCTGACAGCATTATCGGAGCTCCGAGTTTCTCAGCTACCAGAGCCACTCGTTCTTACCAAAGCGGAGACTTCACTAAAATGGAGTTTAGCGCTGGTTGGAACTACAACTTTGGCAGTTTCTCAGAAACCATCAATACCGTACACGAAAAAGCATGGTATAAAGGTTGGGAGATGAAATCCAGCTATTGGTTAGGCAATTTCAAGGGTGTTCGTTACGGAGAAAAGGGCGAAGCTTACACTCATGAAGGCATCGAAGGTAAACTTTATACCAACACTCTCGTGTGGGAATTTGTTTACAATGAAGATGACGTTCGTGAGTTTACAAAAACCCACAAATTTTTCGTAGCCAATAACACCATTGAGCCGGATCCCGAAGCTACGGAAATGTTTGGAAAGAACTTCACGTTCAAAACCACATCTGACAATACTGCCGAAACAGCATTCGAAATGTGGCAAAAATTGAACAACGGTAAGGAAGAAAAACTTTCTGACGTTTCTGCAACGCTACGTTTCTGGTTAGTTAATGCCGAAGGCGTTATCGTTGATTTGAAAGACGATGAAGCTTTTGCTTTAACAGACTTAGAACCGATTGCCGGTTCCAAAGAAAAAGTTGGCGACCCGAGATTGGTAGGATCCATTTCCATTCAGGAGTACGTAACAACTTACACAACCAAGACCGACAAGTCTTCAAGTGTATTTTACGCACACACCGAAGAGGCCACTTATATTGTGCCTCAGGGAATGGGAGAAAATATACAGTTCTTGAGCAAAGATTTCTCATTCCGCGACAGCGGCACAACCGAACTGACCGACATGGCCGGATACGGTTATGAGCAGAAACATGCCTATACAAGAATCGTAGCAACCTACTATGACCGTAACCTGAACGGCGAAGGAGAAATTATTCTCCGTAAGCTGAAAGGCGAAGAGCCAAAACCTGAAAAAGAACTCATCAGCGTTGAAGAAAAGTCCTTTGACGGAGAAAACACTTACGTAATTACCCGTCACTACAGCGATGGCAGTGTAAGTGATACAACCGTCATCAACACATACGGATACACACACAAGATTGTTATGCCGACATTGAACCGTCTCTACCGCGATAACACTAACTTTGGAAACCCGACAATTTCCAAAAACGGCAGTCCATCAAAGGTAGGTAACAGCTCAACTAAGGAAAACTTGACTTTCCAAACAATGAAACAAGAGATGAACGCTGCATACAACGATCATTCTCACATCATTGAACTTCAGTATACAGATTTAACTTATACTGAAAAAGGAAAATCTTGTAAATTAAGTGTTCCTATGTGGACTTTAACTTATAACGCAGTCAACAAAGGTACCGTAAGAACAGAAACTGAAAACTCTCATAATTATGAAGTAACTCCGGTTTCATTTGTTTATAACGGCTCTTTTGGTTCCAACACAGCTAAGTATAACACTGATACTGAAGTATGGAATGACCTTGGTGAGGAAGCTCATCAGGATGGCACAATCGGAAAAAACTTCGGTTTCGATTACGTAAATCCGACCACCTCTTATACTTATGCTACTTTCTATGCCATCATGTCTGACGGCACTGAAAAGGAACTGGGTACTGACGGTGTTCAGATTTTCAATTCTATCGAAGCTCCGGCCGGCCAAAACATTGACACTGACAACTTCAACGTTTCAGACGCCAATGCAGTTGAAGGATCCAAGCAACTTGTAAGCACCCGCGAGGCTGCCGGCAAGTATGGTAAGTTTATTGTCAAGAAGTACAAAACAACTTATACAACAAAGACTAACAAAGCCCAAGTTGTATTTGCTGCTTATCATGAAGAAGCTGAATTTGTTCCGACTATCGGCGACAGCTTTGTCATGACGTCTAAAACATACAGCTTTACTGACCTTGGACATTCAAGCCTTGTTGACCTCGGCCGCAACAACGGAAAGAACGGTATGATGTATAAGAGCCAAATCTCTGCAACATTCAACGACCGCTCAGCCGACGCCAGTGCAGAAGTCAACCTTTGGGTCGTTGCGCCTAACCAATTCGGAATCTCATCTGGAAGCCAGTCCCATACTTGGGATTACAACAATACCCATCACATTGCCACAATCTTCGTTTACAACATCTATGAAAATGGACAACTTGTAGGCGGCGGATTAAAGGGCTTTATCGATGGCAAAGAAGTAGCCAAGAAGAGCTGGGATGAAGTAAATGCTCCTTCCGGTGTTGCAAGCCTTGCTCAAAAAGCTGACGGAACATGGGTTTTCACTCGCGCATATCAAAGCGGTAATGCCTTTATCTGGAGAAGCATTGAAAAAGCTAACAACAACACCGCCATTACATCAATCGAACTCAACCAAGTTCAAATTGCTGCTCATGGCAAACCGGAAGTCTATATCGCATCTTCTTCCAAGGAGAACGCCGATGGTTCTGTAACAGTATCTTCGGCTGAAGGTTCTGCTACTGCTGCAGCATGGTAACTTACCACTGCTGTCAGAAAAAGAAAAAAATTTAGCAAAATAATCCTCCCCGGGCATAACAACCGCCCGGGGAACTAACAAAATATATTATGAAGTCCTTAAGAAATCTTGCAATCATCGCGATAGCTATGGTTGCTACTAATATAATAAATGCGCAGGCACAGACCAGCGCAAGTGTTGAAACATTCGATTTTACGGCAATCGCTGACAACGGCGACACCGCAACAATCAATATGAGTTACATCGATCTGGCTGACGCCTTTGGTGGTAAGCCTTACGATGTAAAGTTCAAAGACGGCGAGCCCAAAGCAACAGTCATCACTGGCTGGAGCATTGGAGCAAAAGCTGGTATGAACTCTTACGGAGGCGCTCAATATGGTGCTTTCGTACAGAACTATTTCGGCTGGGGACACGTCAGTGTCAACGCCGAAATTGGCGAAAAAATGGAAATAGCTAAAGAGCTTGGACAACAGTTCCGTTCTCTTGGCGCCTCTGTTGATTTCGCCATCACTCTGGCGCATTTTGGGAATAAAACAGTGGTAAATACGACGGGCATGACTCCTTATCAAAAGAAGCATGCTCTCCGCAACGAACGTTACGGGAGGTCGTGGAGATTATATGCTGGTCCGTCAGTCGGATACCAGTATTGCAAAAATACCACCAATTTCCACTATGAAGATCCGGATCCGGACGTTGATGTCCCCGGCACAGTGGACTTCCCATCTGTAAAGGATGGCAGTTCTGTCAAATATGGAGCTGTCCTTGGTCTTGAGAAACGTTTCATTGGCTCAATAACCAAAGTTTCTCTTGAAGGACGTGTTGAAAGCTATCAATTCAAAAGCTTCGGCAAGTCCTACCAACCGGTTTACGGGTCCGTTACGGTAAAAATAGAATTCGGCTTAGGACGCCGCCCGAACAAGGGTCGCTTCTAAAAGCCAATAATATTATTATAATAATATAGAAAGGGTGGCGGGTTTACCTGCCGCCCTTTCCCTTTTTAAAATCCCCCCTATCGTCATCCTCTGGCCAATTCCGGCCAAGCGTTTCTGTCATCCCCGGATTTAGTCCGGGGATCTAGAAACGCTTAGCCGCTTGGATTTCCCGCTCAAGCCGGGGAATGACAAAGGAAAGAAAAAGTGCACGGAAATGACAGAAAAAAGTTACCTTCAGATATAACCGGAAATTCCCGAAATAAGCCGAACACTTACCCTAATTACCGAGTCGCAAAATCTTTTGCCGAGTCGCGACTGCAAACGGCTCAAACCGGCTTTTTTCAACTCATCTGCCTGAAATATCAGCTTTATTAATCACATTTTAAGACATTTTGGCTAGATTTAAGCATAAAGTATGAATTTTAGACTTGCGTAATTAAACAAATTATTGTATAAATTTGGACAAAATAGACTTTTTCAGCTAAATTTATTTGGAGTGAACGAATGAGCAAAAAACTTTTATCGGCATTTACGGCCTTTGTCATGTCTATGAGTCTGGCCGCGTCTGTCTCTGCCGAATGCGACGGTTTTTATATGGGCGTCCGCGGCGGTATCGTTAACCATAACGTCGGCGATTCCGACGAAGCCCTCGGCGACAGACTGGAAGTAGACGACAATGCCTGGATGGCCGGCGTCGCTCTCGGCTACCGCTATACTTATTTCCGCGCCGAGCTCGAATATACCTGGCGTGAAGAAACCGACAAGGCCACCGGCGAAATTGACGCCAGAAACCATTCGAATTTTCAGACCATGTCTTACATGTTAAACGTTTATGCCGATTTGACCCCCTACTCGATGTTTACGCCCTATGTCATGGCCGGTATCGGTATGACCAACATTCAGTACGAATTTCAGGGTTTCGGGCGCCGTTCCGTCAAATATGAAGAAGACAACTTTACCTGGGCCGTCGGCGGCGGTCTCTCGGCCAAGCTGACCAACCGTATCAACATTGACGTCGGTTACCGTTTCTTGCACATGGGCGAAATTGAAAAAGCTTCGGTTCGCGCTCACGAAGTCTACGGCGGTATCCGCTACGTCTTCTAAGCCAAGCCCTTTCCCCAAACAAAAAGCTCTTCTCCCCGAAGAGCTTTTTTATTTCTGCTACACCTGGCGCAGTATGGGGAGCAGCTCCGGTGAAGCTGCGAGCCGGCTGCGGTGCAGTCCTGTTGGCGAGCGGTTGAGCGACAGCAAAAACCACGAGACTTACAGAACAAACTCGGCACGTATGGGGAGCAGCTCCGGTGAAGCCGGAGCATGACCGACTATTTAGCCAAAATTGTGCTTGCATTTCCGTCATCCTCGGGCAGCACATAGTGCCAACGCCGGGGATATATAGATTCCCTGCTCAAGTACTCGCTCTGTCATTGCCGGACTTGATCCGGCAATCTAAGGATTCCCAAGTCAAACCGGGAAATGACGAAAAAAACCGGCAATGACAGAACAAATATTTTATTTAAAGGAGTGAACCAACGACCCGGCCAACATATACCACCCGTCAACCAGAACAAAGAAAATAACCTTGAAAGGCAAAGCCAAAACCGTTGGCGGCAGCATCATCATACCCATCGACATCAGCACCGAAGCGATAACCATATCAATAATCAGAAACGGCACGAAAATCAAAAAGCCGATTTCAAACGCACGGCGCAGTTCGCTGATCATAAACGCAGGAATGGCAACTTTCAACGGCGTTTCCGCAACCGTTTCGGCCGGCTTTTCCTTAGCCAGATCGGTAAACAGCAGCAAGTCTTTTTCCCGGGTGTTCCGAATCATAAATTCCTTAATCGGCTCCGCAGCCTTTTCCAGTCCCTCGATAATTTCGACTTTCTCTTCATACATCGGCTTAATGCCCTCTTCCCAGGACTTTTCAAACGTCGGCGCCATAATGAACATGGTCAGGAACAAAGCCAGCGAGAGCAGCACCATATTCGGCGGCGTCGAGTTGGTCGCCAGCGCGCTGCGCGTAATCGAAAAAACGACGACGATACGTGTAAACGACGTCATCATTACCAGCAGACTCGGCGCAATCGACAACACCGTAATCAGCAGAATAAGGTTAAAAATCCTTGCCGTTGCCGAACCGCTCGGCTGATCCTGAATATTCAGGCTGAGCGTCTGCGCCTCTGCCGGAAAACTGAAATACAGCAGCGCCGCCGCAAGAACAAAACCAAAAAGAAAGAATTTCCTGGACATTATTTTTGAGCCTTCTTAAGCGGAACGGTTTCAATCAGCAAATTCTGCGCAGCACCGAGCAAAACCAAATGCTCGTCTTTGTCTTTTCGGAACAAAACAAGCGTATTCCGCGCGTCCAGACGGCGAACCTCCAGAACCTGCAATCGCTGCTGTTCGCCAAGTTTGCGCATAAAACGGCTTTTGGCGCCGTGCAGCTGGCAGTACCTGACCGCCCACAGCGTCAGGAACATCAGTCCCAACACAAAAGCCAGCGAAAGCATGGCTTTCAAAATCATCATACCTTCCATATTATCGTCCGTCCGGTCGCTGTTATCTTTTCTGCGCTGATTATACGGGGCTTCGCCGCCAAAAGTCA
>OGOZ01000611.1_pt1 | contig 23478 bp, 25 predicted proteins | sample 1552801 | NCBI WGS metagenome assembly OGOZ01 (sample SAMEA2580196, study PRJEB22360) | human gut metagenome | biome: human gut; feature: human-associated habitat; material: faeces | place: Denmark | collected 2008/2010 | reverse complement strand
CCGCGGCCCTAGGGGGGGGCGGGCGGCCCCGGGCCGCCGATGACATTCATCTTCGATGAGGTCGATTCGGGTGTGGGCGGCAAGGCCGCTGTGGAGCTGGGCGCTCGTTTGGCAAAACTCGCCCAGTCCGCACAGGTGCTGGTCGTCACGCATTTGCCGCAGGTCGCATCTTGGGCGGATGAACAGTATGTGGTCGCCAAAAGCATGGCTGAGGACGGCTCCGTCGAAACCACAATCAACCAGGTGCGCGGAGAGGCCCGCGTTCATGAGATCGCGCGCATGCTTTCCGGAAGCGAAAGCGAGGCCTCATTGGAACATGCCGAGGAGCTGCTCAGATCGTCGGTGCTTGACTGACCGTCACGCGCACGATCGCAAACCAGTTGAGAAAATATCAAGTATCAGGAATACTGCAACCAGTAAAGGAGCCGACATGGCACAGGAAACCGCGGAGAACCAAGGCAAGGGGGCCATTTTCGACCTTGACGGCACATTGCTTGACTCCATGGGCGTATGGGATCAGGTGGATATCGATTTCCTTGCCAAACGTGGCGTCGAAGTGCCTGAGGACTACATGCGGAAAGTGGCCGCCATGCAGTTCCGGCAAATCGCCGAGTATACGATCGCACGGTTCTCGCTGCCGGATACCCCCGAGGAGCTGATGGAGGAATGGGATCGTATGGCGCGCGTCATGTACGCAACGGCAGTCGAGGCCAAACCGCATGCGCGGGAATATCTGGCGGCGCTGAAGACGAGCGGCGCGAGGCTTGCGGTGGCCACGTCGTTACCGCCGCAGTTGCGTGAACCAGCCATGAGACATGTGGGTATCCTCGACTTCTTCGATGAGGTGGTCAGCGTCGATGACGCTGGAGACGTCGGCAAGGATCGACCGGATGTGTATCTTCTGGCTGCATCGCGTCTTGGCGTCGAGCCGGTTGACTGCACCGTGTTCGAGGATCTGCTGACCGGCATGCGGTCGGCGAAATCCGTCGGCATGCACGTGTGGGCCATGCACGACGATTCGTCCGACGTCGACTGGCCGGAGATCTGCGAACTGGCGGACGGCGTCATGTTCGACTTCCGCGACGCGCCGGCTCGCTTGTAGAGTCGGGGCTTTCCGCCCGTCCCGGCATTAGGCTCGGGCAACGTGTTTCACTGACTGGCCGTCTGACGCATGGGATCATGATTGCTCCCTGTACGCTTTCTCGAACATGCCAAGCAGATCTAGCAGGCTGATGCCGGAGGCTTTGGCCTCGATGGACGCTTCGCGGAACTTGTCCATGATGCGTTCGCTCGCGCGTTCCCTTATGAGCTCGTTGCCGTGCTCCATAACGAATGCGCCTTTGCCTTGTATGTTCTTCACAAGGCCTTCGTCCGCCAAATCGTTGTACGCCCTAGTTACGGTAAGCACACTGATGTGCAGTTCCCCGGCGAGCTTGCGGAGCGAGGGGAGCGCATCGCCCACCTGCAGCTCTCCTGAAACGATCGCGGATCTGATTTGGTTCTTGATCTGCTCGTAGATCGGCTCTTCGGACGCGGACGAGATGTTCAGCTTCAAGCTGTGCCTCCTTTTGCCGGTGATATGTTCTTCTGATGCACAGTCGCACACTAACTGTTAAGTAGTTATATATAACAGTAATACAGATATGTGAAATGTGCTGTTATAGTGTTTTGCATAACAGCATAAATCTTTCACGTCAGAAGCACATGCGGTGCCAGAAACCTGGTTTTTACCGGCGTTGGAAAAAACGTCGTGATCCGTCAAAGGAATGACGGATCATTCCATTCGATGCGCGTCCGCCGATGAGACGGGTTAGTCGGGAGATGAATGGCTCGTCCGTGTCACGCGTTCTTCGAATAGATGACACGACGGAAGGACAGATAGATCAGCCATGCCATCGGCATCGACAGCATGAACATTGGATAGAACCATGCGATAGGCAGATGACCGTAGAAGACGCCAGCCAGCACGGGACCCAACGTCATACCCAAGTCGATGCCCATATAGTAGGTGCTGTTGGCCAAGCCGCTACGAGCGCGCCCCGCGATCACAACAGCTTGTGCCTGCGTCACGGAACTCATCAGACCGTAGCTGGCGGCCATCGTGACGCCCGCCACGAGCAGATACCAGCTGTTCGTCATGAACGTGAGGGAAGACAGCATCGCCAGCATGGACAATGAGCAGACGGTAAGCCAGAACCGGAAGCCCTTCGAGTCGAACAGGTTGCGAAGCGTGAGACGCAACAGCAGCAATGCGACGGCGTAGAAGACGAAGAACAGGTCGGATGAGACATGCAGATGCCGGGCGAAAATGTAGTCGACCAGGAACGATTGGTTCGCGAAATAGGGAATCGCGAACATCATGAACACCGCAGCCAAGGGAATCACCTTCGGTTCGACCAGATTGCGCAGTCGGAGACGGTGCCGCAGCATATGCGATGCGGATCGATCGGATTGCGATTCGCGGGATGAATCCGATGCGGGTGAACCGCCCGCCGTTTGCATGGTGACGGTCTTGCGTGCCGGCTTGCCGCCGTTCCTCACCAGCAGCACGGTCACGAACGCGCATGCATTGAGTGTCAGCGACGCGACGAACGTCCATCGATAGCCAACTGCCGTCTGCAGACGGATGCCAAGCGCCGGACCGACCGCGATCGCCAGCGCGTTGACGATGCCATACAATCCCATGCCGGCACCCATATGCCTGATCGGCAGCAGCAGCGACACCCAAGTGGCAAGACAGACGGTGCCGCAAGCGAAGCCGAGTCCGTTGACCATGCGGGCCGCGATCAGCATACCTGTCGATTGCGCGGCGCAGTACATGACGCCCGCCACGATGTATAGCGCTGTGCCGACGGCCACCAGCAGACGCTTGCTGACCAGATCCGACAGATTGCCGGCTATCGGACGGCAAAACAGGGAGACGAAGCTCATCGCTCCCGCGATCACACCCATCAGCGAGCCGGTTGCTCCCATCGACTCCCCATAGCCGGCGATGATGGGGTTGACCACCATGTTGCTGGTCATGAAGAAGAACGTCGCCAGCATGACCAGCGCCACATCACGGGTGATCAGCCGATCCCTGTTCCGCGTGGGCGGATTCTCCGGTCCTGCATCAAGTTCCGTCGTCGCGCTTACACCGCCCGTATGATCAACCATGATGTCCCATCCTTTCCGAAGCCTTATGGTAGCAATCCCGAATCCACTAGCGTGATCGTCTTTCGGGAAGCGAATCCCATGTCATTCTTCCGAGCACTTGGCCGACATCACCATGGCGGTGAAGATCAGCGCGAATCCGATTACTGTGTTCATGGTGAACCGTTCCCCGGCGAAAATCGCCGAAAAGACGGCGGCGAACAGGCATTCTGTGCACATGATGATCGAAGCCTGCGAGCCGGGCAGATGCGGCAGGCTCATATTCTCCATGATCTGCGCGCCCATGGAGGCACAGACTATCAGAAACAGCACCGACGATACGACTTCCGGCCGCAGCCATGCCATGCTCGGCCCGGAGAAGGAGAGGCATGACATGACGAGATACAGAATTCCGGCCACTAGGAATTCCATGAAGGTCATGGCTGTCGGATGGAATCGTTTCGTGAATACGCCAAGCGGCACGATGTTGATGGCGCACAGCAATGCACACAGCAGCGTAAGCCAATCGCCCCGTCCCAGTGCGAAAGCGGAACCCGATGCTGCCCCACCGGTTTTCAAGGAGACGAATCCGACACCGGCGAGGCATACGATGGCGGCCGCGACCTGCATCAACGCCGGTCTTCTCGCACAGACGATCCAGGTCACGAAGGGAACCGCCACGCAATACGAAGCCGTCAGGAACGCGCTGCGTCCGGCATCGATGGTGGCCAGTCCGACGGTCTGTGCCGTCATCTCACCCCCAATAGGTGAGTCCCACCAGCATTCCCGGAACGATGATTCGCCTGTTCAGATTCGGAAGTATCCGCCTATGGAACACGGCCAGCATGCACAGGCATGCCCCGAGCATACGCACGCACATCAGCCAGTGCATGGGCATGGCCTCCAGGGCGGTTTTGGTGAACAGGTAGCTGCCCCCCCCACAATGCCGCGCTGCCAAGCAGTGTCATCTGATAGAACAGGGAACTTTTATGCGGTCCTTCTGAGTTTCCCATGGGGATTCCTTTCGACTTGTCGTTGGAAAAAGAAAAAGGCATCCAAACCAATCCTTGAACGGCCTGGGCCGCATACCTACGTGATTGGTTTGGATGCCTTGATTCCCCCATCCGGTGAGGGGGGGCATGATATTCAGTTATACGATTCGATTATCGGCAGGAGTCCGCAATCTACAGCGCCTTCGCGGCCTGTTCGACGAAATCCTCCATGCCATTGATCTCGACGACGTTATCAAAACGCACGTCGGATGTTTCGAGACCGCGCAGCGCCGCAGGCGCGGTGGTGCCGGTGGCCTCGGAGAGCACGTCCATGCATTCGAAGTCGGTGCCGGTGGCGTCGAGCCCCAGGGACTCGTTCACCACGCGCGGGAACTTGTACGGGCTCGCAGTGGCAAGCAGCACACGCGGGGTCAGCGGATCGCGTGGCATCTGCTGCATGACGTAGTAGCCGCACGCGGTGTGCGGGTCGATCACGTAATGGTTCTTGTTCCAGCAGTCGGCGATCATGTCGCGCACCTGGTTCTCGTCGGCCCAGCCGGTGCCGAAGATCGAACGAATCTTCTTCATCATCGGTTCGGGAACCTCGTAGGCGCCCCACTGGTTCAAATCGTTCATCAGCATGGAGATCAGACGGGTGTCCTTATCGGACATGTAATACAGCATGCGTTCCAGATTCGAGGAGATGAGGATGTCCATCGACGGGCTGATGGTCTGGAAGAATGGACGCTGACGGTTGTACGTGCCGGACGTCAGGAAGTCGAACAGCACGTTGTTCTTGTCGGAGGCGACGATCAGATGCTTGACGGGCAGGCCGAGCAGTTTGGCGTAGTAGCCGGCGAGAATGTCGCCGAAGTTGCCGGTCGGCACCACGAACTCGACCTCGTCGCCGACGTTGATGACCTGCTGTTCGAGCAGCTGCGCGTAGGCGGAGAAGTAGTACACGACCTGCGGCACCAGACGACCCACGTTGATGGAATTCGCGGACGACAGCACCACATGGGAGTCCTTTGCCAGACGATCCGCGAGATCCTTATCGCCGAAGATGCGCTTGACGGCGGACTGGGCGTCGTCAAAATTGCCCTTGACCGCGCACACGTTCACGTTGGAACCGGTCTGCGTGGTCATCTGCAGCTCCTGCACCTGGCTTACCTTGCCTTCCGGATAGAAGACGGTGATGCCGGTACCGGCCGCGTCCGCAAAGCCGGCGAGGGCAGCCTTGCCCGTGTCGCCTGAAGTGGCGGTGACGATCATGATCTTCTCATCCTTGTCACCATCGGCCGGAGTGGTACGCGCCATGAAGCGGGGAAGGATCTGGAGTGCGACATCCTTGAAGGCGGAGGTCGGGCCGTTGAACAGTTCCATCACATAATCGTCGCCAAGCGGCTTGACCGGAGTGACCCTCTCGTCGGACCACTGGTCGCCGTACGCTTCGGCGATGCAGGCCTTGAGCTCCTCCTCGGAGTAGTCCGGCAGCAGTACGGACAACACGTCGTATGCGATCCGCTGATAGGATTTGCCGGCCAGACCCGCGATGTCCACGTGGTTTTCGCCTAGGGAATCGGTCACGAACAGGCCGCCATCGTCGGCGATGCCCTTGCGTATAGCCTGCTTGGAGGTAAGCGAATCGGTGGTACTGCGTGTGCTGTGGAACGTGGTCACTTGATTTCCTTAGCAATAGAACGGACAGATTACGTCAAACGTGATTTCCAGTGTACCGGCACAGGTGGGAAGAAAACGCTCCGCGTCCGTGGAATGGAACGGCGGAATGCCCGCAGTCGTTGCAACGGCGGTTCTCGGATGGCACGGCAGCCAAGGCGTTCGGTCATCGATAATGTCCTGTCCCAGCCTCCGCGCCGTATTTCCCGCATGTTTCGAAACGCGGTTGTTCCACGGCGATTCGCGCACGTACACTGCTTTATTAAACCGCGGTACAGCGGATCATTCCGAAGTCAAGGAGGGCTTCATGACTGCATCACCTCTTGCGCAGACCCCGAACGACAAGTTCAACGCGCCAATCGCCGAAGCGGATCCGGAAATCGCTGAAATCCTCGATGCCGAACTGTCCAGACAGCAGAACGGCCTTGAAATGATCGCCTCCGAAAACTTCGTGCCACGCGCCGTCCTGCAAGCGCAGGGATCCGTGCTGACCAACAAATACGCCGAAGGCTATCCGGGACGCCGCTACTATGGCGGGTGCGAACAGGTCGACAAACTCGAAACCATCGCCCGCGAGCGCGCGAAAAGCCTGTTCGGTGCCGAATATGTCAACGTGCAGCCTCATTCCGGCGCGCAGGCCAACGCTGCTGTTTACCAGGCGCTCGTCAAGCCTGGCGACACGGTTCTCGGATTGGCTCTCGACCATGGCGGCCATCTCACCCATGGCATGAAGATCAACTTTTCGGGACGCTTCTATCATGCGGAAGCCTATGGAGTTAATCCCGAGACTTTCCGTATCGATCCGGAGATTATCCGCCAGCGGGCGCTTGAAACCCATCCGGCGATGATTATCGGTGGGTGGAGCGCCTATCCGCGCATTGAGGACTTCAAGGCGATGAAGGAGATTGCAGACGAGGTCGGCGCCAAATTCTGGGTGGACATGGCTCATTTCGCCGGTCTGGTGGCGGCTGGTCTGCATCCGAGTCCCGTGCCGTATGCCGATGTCGTGTCCTCTACCGCGCACAAAACTCTTGGCGGTCCGCGTTCCGGCTTCATTCTCGCCAAGCAGGAGTATGCCAAGAAGCTCAATTCTGCCGTGTTCCCTGGCCAGCAGGGTGGTCCGCTCATGCATGTCATCGCCGGCAAGGCCGTCGCCTTCAAGGTCGCGGCATCTCCGGAGTTCAAGGATCGTATGCAGCGCACGCTTGATGGTGCCAAGATCCTCGCCGAACGTCTCATGGCCGACGATGTCAAGAACAACGGCATCAGTGTCCTGACCGGCGGCACCGATGTGCATCTGGTCATGGTCGATCTGCGCAACAGCGAGATGGATGGTCAGCAGGGTGAGGATTTGCTTGCGCAATGCGGCATCACCATCAACCGCAATACCGTCCCGTTCGATCCGCGCCCTGCGTCCGTGGCGTCCGGTTTGCGTATCGGCACCAGTGCGCTCGCCACCCGCGGTTTCGGTCCGAAGGAATACGAGGAGGTTGCCGACATCATCGGTACCGCGCTCGCTGCGGGCAAGGATGCCGACGTCGAAGCTTTGAAGGCGCGTGTCATCAAGCTCACCGAGGACTTCCCGCTGTATCCGGGTCTCGACCAGATCCACTGATCGTACTCGTCCTTCCATTCGACGCGTTCGCGCCCCGCAAATACGCAAGCGGACGGCTCGAAATGGCCGCCATTGCGCAGCGGGGCGCGATCGCGCGCTATTCTAGGAAACTATGACGAATCCACAACATCAGACCGATGCCATCAACGCCGACGCGTTCGAAGCGGTATGCGTCATGGGTGACGCTGCCCGCAACGCGCAATCGCAGCTCGCGCAAGCTAACACCGAAGCGAAAAACGAACTGCTCAACGCTATCGCCGACGCGCTTGACAACCACGCCGACGTCATCGCCGGAGCCAATGCGCTCGACATGAGCCAGGCCTTCGACGACGGCATGGACGCAGGGAAACTCGATAGGCTCAAATTCAATGTGCCCCGGATCGCCGCAGCCGCGCAAGGCGTGCGGCACGTGGCCTCCCTGCCCGACCCGGTAGGCGAGATCGTGCGCGGATACCACCTTGAAAACGGCTTGAGGCTGCAACAGGTGCGCGTCCCCATCGGCGTGCTCGGCATGATCTACGAGGCTCGCCCCAACGTCACCGTCGACGTGGCATCACTGTGCATCAAATCCGGCAATGCGGTCCTCCTCAGGGGCGGTCACGCCGCCGAACGCACCAACGCGGCGACGCTCTCCATCATCGGCGACGTGCTCGCCGAACACGGATACGACCAGGCCATGATCGACTCCGTCGACCGATACGGACGCGCCGGCGCCACGGCCATGATGGAGGCGCGCGGACACATCGACGTGCTCATCCCACGCGGGGGAGCGGGACTCATCCAAGCCGTCGTGCGCAACTCCAAAGTTCCCGTCATCGAAACGGGAGCCGGCAACGTGCACATCTACGTCGACCGGTCCGGAGACCTCGACAAGGCCATCCCCATCCTCATCAACGCCAAAACCCAGCGCGTCGGCGTATGCAACGCCGCCGAGAAACTCCTCGTGCACCGGGACGTCGCCGAAACCTTCCTGCCGAAGGCCGCCGCGGCGCTCGCCGAAGCCGGCGTCGAAATGCATGCCGACGAACGCGCGTACGGCATCATCGAACAAGCCAGGGTGAAGGACGCGCATCTCACGCATGCCACCGACGAGGATTGGGACACCGAATATCTGGCGCTTGAGATAGGCATCAAAGTGGTCGATTCGCTTGACGAGGCCATCGCGCACATCAACCGTCATTCCACAGGACACACCGAATCCATCATCGCCGAGGACTATTCGGCCATCGAGGAATTCACCTCGCGCATCGATTCGGCGGTGGTGATGGTCAACGCCTCCACGCGATTCACGGACGGCGGAGTCTTCGGTTTCGGAGCTGAGCTCGGCATCTCCACGCAGAAGATGCACGCGCGAGGCCCTATGGGGCTTCGTGAGATGACCACGACCAAATGGATCGGCTATGGAACGGGACAGGTGAGAGCATGAGCGACGAAACCAAGCAGGAAACCGTGCGAAACAACAAGAATCCCTGGAACGCGGATCTGAACGATCCGATGCTCGGACTGCGACTGGCGTCCGAACGATTGAGCATCGTCCGCTACGTGTTCCTCGTACAGGTCGAGGACGGCATCGCCTCCGCCGACGAACGTGCATCGCTCGAATACGCCGACGCGGTGCTGATCGGTTGGCCCGAAGCCGACGCCGCGGACGTCGTCACCCCCGATGCCGCCCATCTTGACGATATCGACGAGCAGATGCGGGACATGGAACAGTACATCGCCAAATTCAGCGCGATGGAACGCGACCATGATCTCGAAGGCATGACGGACACGCTGATTCGCGTCACCGAACGCGTGGCCAAGATCCGCAGCACATACCAGCCGGACTTTCCGCTGCCGACATTCGCCGAGATCCGTCGCGTCGTGCAGAACGAGTGGGATGAGGACATGGGCAAGATCGATCCTGACAACGCGTCTCCGACCGCGGACAGCATCGAGCAGGAGACCGTGGACGCGGACAAGGAGCAGCAGGCCGAGCGGCAGCACGAAAACGGGGCTTCCGCATGACCGGTCCGAAACGTATGCGGCCGGAATCCGCGGAGGCCGATCCCGAGCTCGCCGTCAGCTATGTGGTGGAACCGGAACGACGCATGTCGGAGCTGTCCGTGGACCGTCCGCAGTCGGCCGTGACGTCTGGCCGCAGGTCGGCACGAGGGAACTGGCATAACCGTCTGCGCATCGGCATCATGGGCGGCACGTTCGACCCGATCCACAACGGCCACCTGGTCGCGGCCTCCGAAGTGTCATGGGTATACGATCTCGACGAAGTGATTTTCGTGCCGACCGGACGGCCGGTGTTCAAACTGGACAAGAAGGTCACCAATGCGGAGGACCGCTATCTCATGACGGTCATCGCCACCGCATCCAATCCGAAATTCACCGTGTCGCGCGTGGACATCGACCGCCCCGGCATCACCTACACCATCGACACGTTGCGCGACATCCGCGCCCAGTATCCGGACGCCGAACTGTTCTTCATCACCGGAGCCGACGCCGTGGCGGAGATCATGCAGTGGAAGGACGCCGACAAAATGTGGGATCTGGCGCATTTCGTGGCCGTGACGCGGCCGGGCTACTCCTCACCGGACGGCGTGAGGCTACCCGCAGGCAAGGTGGATACATTGGAGATCCCCGCATTGGCGATTTCATCGACCGACGTACGCAGAAGAGCAGAACACGGAGAACCGGTCTGGTACCTCGTGCCCGACGGCGTGGTGCAGTACATCGGCAAGCACGGCCTGTACCGATAGCCATCGTGGGTGGAACGGACGCGATTTCGCGTATACCCTCGAACACACGTGGGCATCGAGGTCTGCGTAGCCGGTTAGTATGGGTCACATCCACTTCGCTAGAACAGACGTTTGGAGATATGGTGAGCGCAATCCTTGAAGGAAAGCCGGATAAGAACCTTATCCTTGTCACAGGCAGGGCACACCCGAAGCTGGCGGCGGAAGTCGCCGAACAGCTCGGCATCGATGTTCTGGAAACCACAGCATACGACTTCGCGAACGGCGAGATGTACGTGCGCTACACCGAATCCGTGCGCGGTGCGGACGTGTTCGTGCTGCAAAGCCATTCCAACCCGGTCAACCAGGCCATCATGGAGCAGCTCATCATGATCGACGCGCTGAAACGCGCCTCCGCACGCTCCATCACCGCGGTCTGTCCGCTGCTGGGCTACTCGCGCCAGGACAAGAAGCATCGCGGACGCGAGCCCATCTCCTGCCGTCTCGTGTTCGACTTGCTCAAAACCGCAGGCGCCGACCGCATCATGAGCGTCGACCTGCACGCGGCGCAATCCCAAGGCTTCTTCGATGGCCCCGTCGACCATCTCATCGCCATGCCGGTGCTGGTCGACTACATCCGAGACCGTTTCTCCAACCAGCTTGACAACGTCGCCGTCGTGTCCCCGGACGCCGGCCGTATCCGCGTCGCCGAACAGTGGGCGCAACGCCTCGGCGGCGGACCGCTCGCCTTCGTGCACAAGACCCGCGACATCACCCGTCCGAACCAGGCGGTCTCCAACCGCGTGGTCGGCGACGTGGCAGGCAAGGACTGCGTACTCGTCGACGACCTGATCGACACCGCCGGCACCATCGCGGGGGCATGCAATGTGCTCAAGGACGCCGGCGCCAAGTCGGTGACCGTCGTCGCCACGCATGGCGTGCTGTCCGGCCCGGCCGTGGAACGTCTGAAGAACTGTGGCGCTCGCGAAGTCGTGCTCACCGACACCGTGCCGATTCCGGAGGAGAAGCGCTGGGACGGCCTTACCGTCCTGTCCATCGCGCCCCTGCTGGCCAGCGCCATCCGCGCCGTGTTCGAGGACGGTTCCGTGGCCGAATTGTTCGACACATATCCGGAGCATCACGGACAGGGCTTCCTGTTCGCCTGATTCCACTAATTTTCGGTGGTAGAACTCCAATGTTTGGCGATTGGAGTTCCGCTGCCGGGATCCGCGGGTTCCGATTCGTTCGGAGCCCGTTTTTCTTTTGCCGAAAGGTTTTGCGCCTGTTCCTGGCCGATGCCAACGACTCCCTTGTCATTGTGCTTTTCCACATGGAACCGTCCGCATACTGCGCCATCATCTCCATCGGCCTCTTTCCATCGATCTCTTTGGACGCTTGCGGATTGCTGAGCGTTTGTGCGGATTAATCCGCCGTCAAATCCCATGAATTATCCGAATAAAGAAACACCCAAAAAACGAAAACGTTGAATTTCCAACGTTTCAACGCATATATCGCAGCTGGCTCATTGGGGGGGGCGATTGAAAAATCCGCACGCGCATCCGATAATCCACAAACGATTGGAATTATCCGCACGGCAATTGGATGACGCGGTCAGATATGCCGATCGAAGATGGAGGAGTAGATTGGAGAATATCGTTTTCCGTGTATGAGCGCGTCCTTGCGGCATGGAAGCGCCGCGCGCGAAACAAAGAAGCAAAAGAAACGGGAAGAGAACAATGAGCGGGGAAGATTCCAAAACGGACGATGACGCGAAGCGTGACTATCTGATTCGCACCTTTTCGAGGACGAAGCGCAAGGATTACGAAAACTATGTGGTCAATGCGGTGTGGAATAGGCTGGGAATGCGCGACGTGAAACCCGTGACCCAGCAGCCGGTATTATGCCCGGGGAAAGCATACAAGTTCATCGACCTGTACTTCCCGCAAGTGGGCATCGGCGTCGAATGCGATGAGGCATATCATCAGAATGAGGAACAGCATTCCCGCGACATCCATCGTGAGATCACGATCATCGAGGTGCTTCGTCAAATCCATGAGGGAGATTATGAGCTGAAACGCATCGACGCGACGAAGCCTTTTGCCGAATTCGAACAGAGCATAGACGACGTGGTCTCCTGCATCGCGGATAAGGTCAACGAGCAGAAAGCCAATGGAACATTCAAGCCTTGGATTCAGGCCGTGGATGATTGGCGACAGTATTATGCGGACAAGGACCGCATCTCCGTTTCGGACGACATCGGCTTTCCCCGTATAGTCGACGCCGTGAACACCCTATGCAGCGCCGACTATAAAGGGTATCAGATGGGTTGGTGCGTGCCCAGTGCCCTACGTCCGGTTTACGGAGATGAATACCGGACATGGTTCCCCAAGCTTGCCGTCAACGGGAAGGCCATAGCGAGCGGCTGGAACAATCGTCTGTCGCCGGATGGCCTGCACATCGAGGAATACAACGAATATAATCCCGATGCCGTGGATCCTGTGACCAGCGGACAGGCCGCCCACGACAAGCGAATCACCTTCGCCAAAAGCACCGACCCCATGACCCGCCAATCCTCCTACAGGTTCGTCGGCGTTTTCCAACGTATAACCAACAATGACGAAGGAACCCGCAAAAGGTATGAACGCATAGCTGACTCATTCCCGATCATCCGTGCCTAGTCGAGGCTGGTGCCGCCGTCCACGTCGAGGGTCTCGCCGTCGATGTAGCCGGATTCCGGATCAGCGAGGAACACGATGGCGCGGGCGATGTCATACGGCTGGCCACCATGCTTGACGAGCGTGGAATCCTCGATGGCCTTCTGCTTCCAATCCGGCATCCCCGACGTCATCGGCGTGTAAGTCAGTCCCGGCATGACCGCGTTCACGTTGATGCCGTCCGGCGCATACTCCCTGGCCGCGCCGCGGGTGAGCGCCGCGACGCCCGCCTTGGTGGCCGCGTAGGCCACACCGCCCAGGTATCCACCGCCGTGCTTCGCGGCGATGGAGGACACGTTGACGATGCGACCGTAATGCTGCGTCCTCATGCGCTTGACGGCCTGCTTGATGGTCAGGAAGTCGGCGGTCAGATTGACCGCGAGAATCCGGTTCCAGCGTTCTAGATCCGTGTTGTCGAGCGTGTCCTTGATGATGATGCCCGCGTCGTTGACGAGGATGTCGATGCCGCCGTAATGTTCGTCAAGCTGCTGGAAGACGCGTTCGACGGTGCTCGGGTTGGAAATGTCCCCGGGCGCTGCGAAGGCCTCACCGCCCGCCTGGGTGATGAGGCCGACCGTGGCTTCCGCGCGTTCCGGCACGATGTCGTTGACCGCGACCCTCACGCCTTTGCTTGCGAGCAGTTGGGCGGCGGCCTGGCCGATGCCCTGTCCGGATCCTGTCACCAAGGCACGCTGGCCCTCCCAACGCTGATCGTGACGCTCCTCATCGAGTCCTGTGATATGCATGGTTTCCCTTCCCCGCGATTCTCCGGCGCCCATCCGCCGGTTCATCATGCAAGTGTAGGTGCGGACAAGGGGATACGCACGCCATCGGCCTCCTTCTGGAATGCAGGATCGGTTTCAGCAAGCCGGCCATAGGGCTATAGGTTTGGCGAAATGAATGGCTTTGGATAGGCCGGACATCGACGCAGTATTCGAGTGCACACGGAAACGGATTCGAACGAATCTCGCGACACTTCAACTTAAATCCGCTTCTTCGCTGTGGTGATAACATGACGACATTGTTTTCAAGAGAGAAGACGAGGGCGTCAAATTGCACGACGTAGAAAAGAGACAATCCGATGAGTGACGCGTTGCTAGTCATCGACATGCAGGAAGCGTACGTAGGGGAGCACCGCTTCCCATACCTCAAATACAGTATGCCCGATCTGCTCACTGCGGTAAATGGCGTCATTGACGCTTACGCAGACGAGAAGCGGCTGATTGTATACATAAGAAACGTGATGGAACGCAGCCTCCTCAGCCGTCTGTCACCGTTCAAAGTGTATGAGGACACTCTGGAGTCAAAGCTGGTTGAAGGACTGCACGTGGCATCGAATCACGTGTTCGTGAAACATGCGGGAGACGCGTTCTCCAATCCTCAATTGCATGCTTTCCTGAAGGAAAACAACGTGGATTCGGTCAAAATCGTGGGCGTGGATGGAGGCGGCTGCGTGGCATTGACCGCGCTGGGCACAATAGAACACGGCTACCATGTGGTAGTCGACGAGCCGGCCATTGGCACGACATTTGAACGCAGCAAAAGGAAGCACTTCAGGAAACTGAAGGAGCTGGGCGCCGAATTCGTCTGATGGCCAACCCCTGCCTGCCGCGATTGCCATATCCGTTTGATTTGCACGGAATATGACCACACCATCAGATTTCCATTAAACGGGTCAAGATGTCAGACGGTTTTACGTCGCGAACCGCGCAGCTCCGGAAGCAACACGATGAACAACACGATGGCGATTATGGCGGTGAGCAGATCCGCCACTGCCTGCGCCGCGATGACGCCATGGTATCCGGCGATACGGGATCCCGCATACAGTGTGATGGCAAGCATCACTCCCTGCCGGCTGATGGACAGGGCCAGCGCGCCCCACGCCTTGCCTGCGGATTGGAAAGTGCACGTGGTAACGAGGACGATTGCGACGCACACGGTGCTCAGAAGCTGCACACGCAGCATGCCGGTGCCGAGGTCGATGATGCGCTGGTCGTCACTGAAGAAGCCCATGAGCTGTCGCGCGGAGGTCACAAGTACCACGGTCATGCCGATGGCGAGCAGGCAGAGGAAACCGTAAGCGAATCTGAGCAGTGCTTTCAGACGTGGCATGTTGCCAGAACCGTAGTTGTATCCGATAAGAGGCTGACCGCCGAAAGCGAAGGCCACAAGAATCAACACGGCGATCATAACGATTTTCAGACCGATGCCCATGGCCGCGACCGCGTCATTGCCGTATGGCAAGAGGAACAGGTTGATCATGACGATGCCAAGGCTCTGCATGAGATTAGTGACGGATGCGGGTATGCCGATGGCGAAAATGCCCGAGACCTCGTGACGGGTGATGGCGATTCCTCGGTCGCGCAGCATGAGCCGTGGATTGATGGAGAGGTTTTCGCTGCGTGCGACGAGGAACCAGATATAGTAGGCATCCGTGCAGATGTTCGCTATGACGGTCGCGCTCGCGGATCCGGCGGCGCCCCATCCGAACACGTGGATGAACAATGGGTTGAGACAGATGTTGATGAGGGTTCCGGCGACCGAGCCTATGGCTGACGGGGTGGCATGGCCCTCGGCCCGCAACAGATTGGTCGGCGTCATGGACGCGATGATGAATGGCGAACCGATGATGATGAGCGTGTAGAACTGTGACGCATACTGCCATGTGTTGCCGTCCGCGCCGAGCATGGAGAGAATCGGGTCTCGGAACGCGAGGCCGAAGATGATGACGAGTAGACCGGTGAGGACGGCTCCCCAGAAGCAGAATACGCTCAGCCGCTTGCCGTCATCGTAACGTCCCTGTCCGTAGAGCCGTGAGATCACGGAGCTTCCGCCAAGTCCGAAGATGTCGCCGAGTGCGATCATGACCGAGAATACGGGGGTTGCTATCGCGACGCCCGCCACCATGTCGGTGTTGCCGGTATGCGCGATGAAATAGGTGTCCACGGTGTTGTAGACGAGGGTGACCATCATGCTGAGCACGACGGGGATCGCAAGGGTCATGTATGCGCGCGGTATCGGCGCCTTCTCGAAGAGTTCGTTATCCATAGCAGTCGCCAAGACTACAATGCCGAACCGGACATTTTCGGGAATGTCATGCGGCGCCCTATGCCCACGTCTGCGAATGTTGCATCCGGTGGCCGATTGCTCGTGATCGCGCTATCGGCCACCCTGCTGCGCTGCGATGCCGGATTCTACCGCAGCGAGATCTCGTCGATGCGGCGAAGCTCCTCTTCGCTGAATGTGGTGTTTCGGAGCGCTCCGATATTGTCGAGCAGTTGTTGCGGGCGAGACGCTCCGACCAGCACCGAAGTGACCATGCCGCCGTGCAGCAGCCAGGCCAACGCCATCTCGGCCAGGGTCTGACCACGTTCCGCTGCCAGATCGTTCAACTCGCGGATCTGCTGCAGCTTTTCCTCGGTCAACGCGCTTTTCCGCAGGAACCGTCCGTCATGGGCGATTCTGCTGTCTGCGGGAATGCCGTCTAGATACCTGTCGGTCAGCAGTCCTTGGTCGAGAGGGGAGAAGGTGATCAGTCCCTTGCCGAGACTGTGGGAGGTCTCCTTGAGTCCGTTGCGCTCAACGGTGCGGTCGAAGATGTTGTACCGGTTCTGATTGATGATGAACGGCACATGCAGCTCGTCGAGAATGGCGGTGGCCTTTTCGAGCGTCGGACCGTCATAATTGGACAGGCCCACGTACAGGGCCTTGCCACTGCTGACCGCCGTGGCGAGCGCTCCCATGGACTCTTCGAGCGGGGTGGATGGGTCCATGTGATGGTGGTAGAAGATGTCGACGTAGTCGAGTCCAAGTCGTTCGAGGCTTTGGTCGAGTGAGGCGAGCAGGTATTTGCGGCTGCCGAGATCGCCGTATGGGCCGTTCCACATTTCGTAGCCGGCTTTGGTGCTGATGATGAGTTCGTCGCGGTGGTGCTGGAAATATTCGTGCAGCAGCCTTCCGCAGTTCTTTTCGGCGGATCCTGGTTCGGGGCCGTAGTTGTTGGCTAGGTCGAAGTGGGTGATGCCGTTGTCGAATGCAGTGAACACGATTCGGCGCATGGTGTCGTATGGGGTGATGTCGCCAAAGTTGTGCCAGAATCCGAGGGATATGGCGGGGAGCTTGAGGCCGCTTGTTCCCGCATGGTTGTAGGTCATGTCGTCGTATCGGTTTGGCGATGGCGTGTAGATGGTGGTCGGTTCGAGCATGGTTCCTCCTTGAACTGCGGCGATTGCGTATTCGCCAAATCAGAATACATATCCGCTTGCCGCGTCGCAACATGCCGCAATACAATGGTCGCGTCATGGCGCGTCCATGTAATGACAGGAGGAATGCCGATGCATGTGGAGCATGGGTTCGGTCCAGTTTGGGACGCCGAATCGCGCGTGTTGGTATTGGGTTCCATGCCGAGTCCGAAATCACGTGAGATGCATTTCTACTATGGGCATCCGCGCAATCGTTTCTGGCCTGTCATGGCGGCCGTGTTCCATGATGACAGCTGCCTGTGCGAAGGCATGGCTCCCAATTGGACGGTGCGTGCGCGCAGGGATTTCGCGTTGCGTCACCATATGGCGCTGTGGGATGTGATCGCATCCTGCGATATCGAAGGTGCGAGCGACGCGAGCATTCGCAATGCCGTTCCCAATGATTTTTCCGGTATGCTTCGTCGATCGCGGATTTCCCATATATTCACCACGGGCGCGAAGTCCGCGCAGCTGTATCGGCGGCTTTGCGTCCCGCTGCTGCGGTCTCATGGATTGGATGACGTGCCGATGACGCGATTGCCGTCCACCAGTCCTGCGAATGCCGGAATGAGCCTGCCGCGTCTTATCGAAGCCTACGATTGCGTCGGGCGCGCCGTTTCGTAAACGTTGCAAGGTATTCCGACGTCTCCGGTATTGTCCGAGCCCTCTTTATACAATCTCGGTTGCGTTGAAATCCGAAGCGTCCTCCACGAATCCGTTCGGAATGGACGCTTCCTGCGAAACCAACAAGACGGAAGGCGAAAGATGGCATTGAGCGCCGCAATCATCCTTGCCGCGGGTGAAGGGACCCGCATGCGTTCCAACAAGCCGAAGGTGTTGCACACCTTGGCGGGCAAGACGTTTCTGAATCGAGTGATGGACTCTGTTTCCGCGCTCGATCCGGATACACTTGCCGTCGTGGTGCATTATCAGGCGGAACGCGTTGCCGAAGCGGCACGCTCCTATAACGAGCGTGTCACCATCGTCAACCAGGATGACATTCCCGGCACCGGCCGCGCGGTGCAATGCGCGATGGCGCAGCTGACGCAGCAGGGCAATCTGGACGGCGCCGTGCTGATCGCGGCCTCGGACATGCCGTTGCTTGACACCGACACGCTCGATCAGCTGCTCGCCTTCCATGAGCGTAGCGGCAATGGAGCGACCGTGCTGACCACCATGCTCGATGATCCGACCGGATATGGCCGTATCATCCGCGACAGTGACGGCAACGTACTTCGCATCGTGGAACAGAAGGACGCTAACAGCAGCGAATTGGCCGTGCACGAGGTGAACACCTCCGTGTACGTGTTCGACGCGAAGCTGCTTGCCGAAGCTATCGCCAATCTCAAATCCGACAACGCCCAGGGAGAGTTCTATCTGACCGACGCGCTCGAGGCGGCCAAGGCCAAGGGCGCGGTCGGTGCGTTCGCCGCGCCGGATCCGTTGAGCGTGGAAGGCGTCAACGATCGTGTACAACTTGCCAATCTCGCCAAGGGCCACAACAAGCGCGTCTGCGAGCGTTGGATGCGCGAGGGTGTCACCATCCTGGATCCGGACACCACGTGGATCGAGGATGATGTCGAGATCGCGCGCGACGCGGTCATTCTGCCGGGCTGCTTCCTGGAAGGTCATACCGTAATCGGCGAGGCGGCGGAAATCGGCCCGTACACCACGCTGATCGGAGCCACCATCGATGCCGAGGCGCATGTGGAACGTTCCCGCGTGCAGGAGACCCATATCGGCCGCGCTGCGAACATCGGTCCGTGGACGTATCTGCGTCCCGGCAACGAGCTCGGTGAAGGAACCAAGGCTGGCGCGTTCGTGGAAATGAAGAAGGCGCATATCGGCAACGGCACCAAGGTGCCGCATCTGAGCTATGTCGGTGACGCCGACCTAGGCGAGCACACCAACATCGGCGGCGGCACCATCACCGCCAACTATGATGGCGTGCACAAGCACCACACCACCATCGGATCGAACGTGCACGTCGGTGCGGGCAACCTGTTCGTCGCCCCCGTCAAGGTCGGTGACGGCGTCACCACCGGAGCCGGCTCCGTGGTTCGCCACGACGTTCCGGCCGATTCCATGGTCTATTCCGAAAACACACAACACGTAGTAGAGGGCTGGAAGCCCGAATGGGAGCGCTGAACATGCCTGCATTGCAAGATTCCATCGACGCCGTACGCATCGCCGCCGCCGCGGCGGATCGTATGAAGGCCACCGACATCGTGGCGTTCGACGTCACCGAACCGTTGGCCATCACCGACGCGATGCTTATCGCCACCGCCTCGAACGAACGTCAGGTGCTCGCCGTCGCCGAAGAGATCGAAAAGGATCTGTATCTCAAGGCCGGCAAGCGTCAGCCGCGGTCGCGCGAAGGCCTGACCGAAGGCCAATGGGTGCTGCTTGACTACGGTGACTTCGTCATCCACGTCATGCATCAGGAGTCCCGCGACTACTATCGTCTCGAACGGCTGTGGAAGGATTGTCCGAGCATCGACCTGCAGCTCGGCCATGCCGAGACGGCCCAGGATCAGGCGGATTCCGAGGATTCTGCGCAGAACGCGGAAGTCTGACGACATTTTTATACGGACGTGTCTTCCCATGGACGGGGAGGGCACGTCCGTTTCGTTCCGCACGGCAGGGGACGAATGAAGCAACAGTATAGGGGCTACACAGGGGAGAAGCATGCCTAGAAACGTCGAGCTTGCGCACGACGACGCCATGGCGCCGCACGTGCATTCCATCACATTGGTACGTCACGGGCGCACTTCATACAACGAGCAGCACCGGCTGCAGGGACAGATCGACATTCCGCTCGACGAAGTGGGCTTGTGGCAGGTGAAGCAGACCGCGGCCGCGCTGCGCGAACTCTATGTGGAACGTCACCCCGAAGTGCCGCACCAGCTGGTCGTCTGTTCGGACCTCAAGCGCGCGGCCGCCACGGCGCACGCATTCGCCGACCCGCTCGGCCTTGATATTCATCCGGACATCCGTGTGCGGGAACGCAGCTTCGGCGAATGGGAAGGCATCTCCGTCGAGGAGCTTGCCGAACGTTTCCCGGAGGACTATCTGTCATGGGCCCAGTTCCGCGGAGGCGAACTCAAATACGGCGCCGAACCGAAGCAGGAGGTCGGCAGACGTGGCGTCGAAGCACTGAACGATTGGGCCTCGAAAGCCGGCGAGGACACCGATCTGTACGTGTTCTCTCATGGCGCCTGGATCTCCCAGACGCTGCAGACCTTGTTGGGTCTGGATCAGGTGCATGATGATTTCGCGGACATCCTTTCGATGCGCAACGCCCATTGGGTGCGACTGGTGCCTCTGGAGCTTCAAGGCACATTGCGCTGGAGACTGGCGGAATACAATCATGGTCCGGCGATCGCCTACACCGAACAATGGGAGCATCCGCGTCTGTAGCGTCTGATCTGACGGAATCTCGATGCGACCGGGGAGGGCGGCGAGCGCCCTCCCGATTTTTTTTCCAAGCTTTTCACAGAATCGCAGGTTTTCCCCAAGCGCAATCGGCTACCGTCATGGATTGTGAGAAATTTTTTCAAGGGAATATCATTCTCGTCGATTTTCGCGGGCGCTCTCGCCGCGGTGACGTCGTTCCTGCTTTCCGCGAAAATCGGTATCGCGGGATCGGTGATCGGTGTCGCGGCCGGCTCCATCGTGTCCGCCGTGGCGACGCAGGTGTATAAGAACGTGCTCAAGGCTTCGGGTGAGAGGCTACAAAGTGCCGTGCCGTTTGTGGGCAACGACAAGAACGACGCGGAAGACACGAAGGACAAGGATGGAAAGGCGAGCGACGCCACCACGGTGATCGCACCCGTCGCATCCGAAGGCGACAAGACCACCACAATGCCCGCAGCCGACGCGGAACAGACGCAGGTGCTGTCAGCGGACGACGATGATGCGACCAGGACGATGTCTGCGGCGTCCGGCCGAGTCATCTCCTCCGCGCAGGCCGATGGACGGGAAACGCACCTGCTTCCAGAGGATTCCGTCGGTGGACGTTCCAATGGACAGATTCAGCATGCCGGTCGCCGAGCAGCGCTCAACGCTTGGTTGCATGGCAAGTATGCTCCAATCGTCATCGCCATCGTCAGCGCCCTGATCGGCGTGGCCGTGAGCGCGGGACTGATTCTGGCGTTCACCGGCGGCCATGGAACCGACACCGTGGTTCGTGATGTGGTCAACAACAGCAAGCAGACGCCGTCCTCCGACGATGACGACGACGATTCCACCTACGGCACCGGCGATGGCACTCAGGATGACACGCAGAATCAGTCCGGCACGACCGACACCGACGAGGACACGTCCAAAACCACCACCAAGAACAGTGGAAAAGACACTGGCAAGAAGACGGACTCCTCGACCGGCGGCACCGGCTCATCCACTACCGATTCTGGTTCCTCCACCAAATCCGATACCAACGATTCAAGCAAAACGGACACGTCCACGGATTCCAACCAGTCGTCAAGCGGATCGATCCCGTCCACCGATTCCGGACAGGACACCGGCACGTCGAACGGTTCGAACGGTTCGACGGACACGAGCCAGAACCAATCGCAGACCGGTACCACCTCCAATGGCACGTCATCCGACACGTCCGGCAGCGGAACCGGCTCCACGAACTAGCCTCGCATGGCATGTCCAGGTATCCGCCTCTATGCGACACGCCGAGGATTGCATGATTCTGCTCTGTGTTGTATCTTAAACAAGGTTTGCAGAGCAGACACGGGGCTATGGCGCAGCTGGTAGCGCATCTCCATGGCATGGAGAGGGTCAGGGGTTCGAATCCCCTTAGCTCCACCATAGAAAGGCTTCCGAAGATTCGGAAGCCTTTTTTCGTATTTCAATCCGTGGTCGGCGGCTGTCCATCCGCCATTGGCTGAACCGACTTTGCCGCCATCTCCTGCAAACCGCCATGGCACACTACCCCCATTGTGGATGACTGTGGATAGGAGCTCCCCATCCACCTATCCACAGATTCGTCGGCACCGGTGGCGGACGGCGCCGATTCCTGCCATGTTGGTTCCTACGGACGCTCGAAGACGATTGTCCCGAAGAAAGCGAAGGAAGGAGAACGCAAAATGGCGTCACCATCCCCAATCAGCCGCCAAACGATGCTGCCGGCGGTCCTGTCCACGATACTGGCATGCATCCTGGCCGCGGTGTGCGCGATGATCCTGACCGATGGAGAGATGCTGGCCGTGATCGTCGCCACCGCGGGCGCGTTGCTCGCCGGAGGAATCCTGCTGCTGCGCATGTGCCAGACATCCGATTGCTGACGCATGGCGCAAGGCAAACGCTGACAGCCGGCAGAACGTGCGGATACAATGAAGCCATGATCGACGAAGTACTATTCCTGCGCCATGGACGCACCTCCTACAATCTCGCCCGACGTCTGCAGGGGCAGATCGACATCCCTCTCGACATCGTCGGCCGATGGCAGGCGGATCAAAGCGCATACGAACTCGCCAAAACCTATTATTGGGCGAAGGTCGCGCATCTCGCCGAACATAATGAGCAGCTCGCGCAACCCTCCTATGGGGGCGCTCATCTCGCCAATCTTGACGAAATCAACAATGCGCCCGCCGCCCGCCGCCGCATGATCGTCGTCTCCTCGGATCTGTTCCGCGCGAGGCAGACCGCGCACGCCTTCGCCGATCTCATGGGACTCGACGTGGAATCCGACCCTCGGCTGCGGGAACGCAGCTTCGGCGAATGGGAGGGCATGACCCGCGAGGAGATCTGCGAACGTTACGCCGACGATTACCGTTCCTGGCGCGCCCACACCGGTGGTGAGACCAAGCATGGCGTGGAAAGCCGCGTCCACACCGGACGCCGCGGCGCCGAAGCTGTGCGGGACATCGTCGCCGCGCATGATGACGACACGCATCCGACCACGCTGTTGCTCGTCGGCCACGGATCATGGATCGTCGCCACCGTTGCGGTGCTGCTCGACATGGATCCGGACGACCTCAACAACATCGGCGCCATGCGCAACGCCTTCTGGACGCGCATGACCCCGCACTTCAATCCCGTCGACCCGACGCTCCGCACTTGGAAACTGGAGGAATTCAACCAAGGTCCGGCCATCGCCGCGACGGCCGACTGGGAGAACGGGCCGGAGTCGTTGCGCGCGCCCGGCATGCAGTCATGGAAGCCGATCGTCCAATAGATGGCAGAAAATCAGCCGAACCGGCCCGCAAGGTGAACGCTTGATGAAATCATCGCCATTCGTGCGGCGAATTCTCGCGGTGGGACTATCCTTGATAAGGTTGTTTGCCCGACCGTGCGGAGCGCTGTACGGCATCCGGGCTTCCGTACAGCGATAGAACGTTGGAAAGCGCGAAAGGCGGGTGAGAGACA
>OGOZ01000609.1_pt1 | contig 23526 bp, 15 predicted proteins | sample 1552801 | NCBI WGS metagenome assembly OGOZ01 (sample SAMEA2580196, study PRJEB22360) | human gut metagenome | biome: human gut; feature: human-associated habitat; material: faeces | place: Denmark | collected 2008/2010 | reverse complement strand
CCCCGAGGTGAAGCACGGCGAATTGCGTGTGGCGTTTACCCCGGACGAGGAAGTAGGGCGCGGTACCGACTTCTTCGACGTGGCTCGCTTCGACGCAAACGGTGCGTATACCGTGGACGGCGGCGGTCTTGGCGAACTGGAATATGAAAACTTCAACGCGGCAGGCGTAAAGGTTACAATCAAAGGCAAGTCTGTCCACCCCGGCTCTGCAAAGGGCGCAATGATAAACGCAAACCTTGTACTGATGGAACTGCAACAAATGTTGCCCGTCGAGCAAAACCCCATGTACACCGAGGGCTACGAAGGTTTCTTCCATCTGGACAGCATGCAGGGTACATGCGACGAAGCGATGGTAGGTTACATTATTCGCGATCATGATCGCAACAAGTTCGAAGCGAAAAAAACACTGTTTGCAACCGTGTGTGACTTTCTTAACGTCAAGTACGGCAAGGGCACGGTAACGGCAGAAATCAAGGACAGTTACTACAACATGAAGGAAATGGTACTGCCGCACATTCACCTTGTGGACAACGCAAAAACCGCCATGCAAAAGGCAGGCGTCACGCCGATTGTTACGCCTATTCGTGGCGGTACGGACGGCGCAAGGCTCAGTTACGAAGGCTTGCCCTGCCCAAATTTGTTTACGGGTGGCTACAACTTCCACGGCAGATACGAGTACATCCCCTACGAAGACATGGAAAAGGCTCTCGAAGTGGTGCTTAACCTCGTCGACATCTACAAGGACAGATAAAATTCGGGCTGCATTTGTTTGATTTGCATTTGAGGCGTCAGACGTACTTGTTACGTCGCCGACATTGCAAAAATCAGCTTGAATGTAATCAAAATTTATATACGTATGACAATTTCTTTGACAATTGCTATTACGACCGGCGTGCTTGTTTGTGCGTCGGTCGTGTTTTTGCCGTCGCTGAAACTCGGCAGAATCCGACTCGGTACGTACTGGCTCGCGTCGCTTGTCGGCGCAAGCGTATGTCTGTTTTGCGGGGCGGTACCGCCGGACTACGTGGCGCAAAACCTTGTGGCGGACACGGCGGTAAACCCTGTAAAGATACTTGCGCTGTTTCTGTCAATGACATTTCTGTCGGTGTACCTTGATGAACTGGGCGTATTTGAGTACCTCGCCGACAAGGCGTTGACGTTTGGCGGCACACGGCAGACTACGCTGTTCGTAACGCTGTATGCAATCGTGGCGGTGCTGACCGTGTTTACGTCAAACGACATAGTGGTACTTACCTTTACACCGTTTATCTGCGCCTTTTGTCGCCGCGCCGACATCAGCCCTGTGCCTTATCTGTTTGCCGAATTTGTCGCCGCAAACACGTGGAGCATGTGCCTTGTAATAGGCAACCCTACCAACATTTATCTTGCCACAAGCGCAGGCATTGACTTTGGCAGTTACTTTCTGACCATGGCGTTGCCGACCGCTGTCGGCGGCGTTGTGTCATTCGGCGTTTTGTGGTTGCTGTTCCGCAAAATGTTGGCTTCGCCACTTCGCGTTGCGCCGTCGCACCTTGCCGTTTCCGACAAAACGCAGGTAATTGTCGGCGCGGCACACCTTGGCGCGTGCATCGTGCTGCTTGCCGTCAGCAGTTACATGGGCGTGGAAATGTGGATGGTGTCCGTAGCGTTGGCATGCTCGCTTGCGCTGTTCGCGACGATTTACGGCTTGTGTGCAAAACGCGGCTTGTCGGTTGTGTTACGTTCGCTCAGGCGTTTGCCGTATGAACTTATTCCGTTTGTACTGTCGATGTTTGTGCTTGTGCTTGCGCTGAATTACAACGGCGACACAATGCGCATTGCAGGACTTCTTGCCGAAGGGCATCCCGTGTGGACTGTCGGCGGCAGTGCGTTTGTCGCGGCTAACGTTGTCAACAACATACCCATGTCGGTGCTGTACAGCGCAATAGTGGACAGTGGCGCAATCGTCGGAAGTGCGGCAAAACAGGCAGTATTCGCAGCCGTTGCGGCTTCCAATATAGGCGCGTATCTTACGCCTGTCGGTGCATTGGCGGGCATTATGTGGCTCGGCATACTCAAAAAGGAACACGTCCCGATAGGCTTCGGCACCTTTGTAAAGTACGGCGCGGCTGTTGCTGTTCCTGCTCTTGCCGCAACTCTCGGCGTGCTGTGCCTTGTAGTGCGCTGATATCGGGCAAAAAAACAGAACTGAAAATAAACGGATTAAACGCAGATCCCGGAAGTCAATCCGCATGTAATCGACGCTGCGTCTATGTCTTGCGACAGTTGACGGCGGACTAAGCCGAAATCGTAGTATTTGTCACAAAAACTTGATTTTTTTACGAGTTTGCGGTATAATAACAAAAGCAACGATGGGTGCGACGGTTTGTTTGTGTTAAATAAGCAACCGTTTTTTTTACCCTCGGCGGGACAAAACGCAATACGGTTTGTTGTATTACCAAAAAGGTGCGCTTTCCCGAGCATACCTTAACGAAGATATGGCTGCAACGGCAGTCGATTTTAAGGGAGAGTATATGAAAAACAAATTTACAAAAGCAGTGTTTTGCCTGGTTTTGCTGGCGGTGTGTTTTACGACAATTTTTGCTGCCTGCAAATACAAGCCCACCGATGATTCCGACCTGCAACCGGACAGTTCCAAAATCATTGCAAAGGTCGCCGTCAGCGAAAGCAAAATCAACATCAATTTGTCCAGTATCCGTTCGGAGGTGGGCAGCGGTACCTGCAGCGTTGTCGCTGTCAAGGCTTACGAGTATGTCAGCGGCGACAAATACAGTGGTTTGTCTGCAAACGTACTTGCAGTCGAAGAGGCAGTGACTTCCCGTAAAATAGGCACATACACTCTCGGCGAAACATCCAACATATCTGTTGACCGCGTTGTGCAAGGTTACGACGGACTGTACAACAAGTACTACGTGCTGGACGAAGAATGCAACATCGTCAAAGGTCCCGTATACGCAACGGAAATCGAAGCGCAAAACGGCGATGCTGCGCCTGAAAGTCAAAGCAAACCCCTTTCCAAAAAAGGTTTGTTTGCCGATTGGGACGGCTTGAGTGCGTACAAAGACCTCGGCGCAAGTCACACGGTAATTAACCTTGCCATCGAAGAGTTTGTGTGCCCCAACGAAATTGTTTCCGACGGTAAACGCGTGCCCATCGCTCATCCCGATGATGCAGTGGAATTTACGTCCAACGGCGTGAAGTACTACTTCAGAAAAACAATAGTGGACGAGTTTGACGAAATTGTCGGCGATTACGCGGCTGCCGGCGCGCAGATTACGGCAATTTTGCTTGCGCGTCCCAACGCCAACGAAGAAACTTTTCCTCAATCGATGACGTATGCCCCCTGGTCTACCGACCGCACATCCGTTATGGCGCTCAACACCTCTAATGAACTTGGCTTTGAGTACTATGTTGCAATCATGGAATTTCTGGCACAACGTTACACCGAAAACGACGGCGCAAAAGGATTCATTTCCAATTTCGTAATAGGCAATGAGGTTGACTATGCAAGAGATTACAACCGTATTTCGGAGAAGCAGGCTCACATCGATACCTATATGGAAGAGTATTCTCGTCTGCTTCGTCTGGCAAACCTTGCGGTCAAAAAGTACAATTCGTCTATTAGTGTAAGTATCCCAATCACACAAAACTGGGCGGAAAAGGGATACGGGGTTCCCGGCGATATCGTTGGTGCTTATGTGCCCAAACAAATGATCGAGTGGCTCAACACAAAGACCAAGTCGGAAGGCGACTACGACTGGTCAATCGCACCTCACGTGTACGGTTACCACCTTGCGCAGGCGGCGGTGTTCTACCTGGACACATACAAGGCGCCCGACATTACCGTAATTCAGGGTGGTCGCAACGCAGGCATGACCAACGATTACAAAACGACGTCGAAAATTACTTTCAGCAACCTGGAACTTCTGGACGATTACCTCAATCAGGACGGAATGAAGTACAACGGTAATGTGCGTAAGGTTTACATGACAGAGTCGGGAGTGTCCACCTACTGGCGTGACAAGGATTACAGCAAAGACGGACTTGCGATTCAGGCGGCTACAATTGCAGCGGCCTACTACAAGGTTTCACAACTGGATTCCATCGTGTCATTCTGTTACTACCGCGCATACGACAACGAAACCGAAGCAAGTTCGCACGCTTTGTTCGGTCTGCACGAAACGGATCGCACGGCTAAACCTTCGTATGAGGTTTACAAGTACATCGACACTCAATACTCGCAACTTGTTGCCAACAAGTACATTGACGCGTTGTCCTACTTCGATTACAAGACGCTTGAACTGCAGAAGTACGGCAAAGACTTTAATTCCTACACCGATTTGCTCAACATCTACAGCACCAAGCACGACTTCGGCGAATTCGACTGGAAACGGGCAACTCCCGTAACCGCACCGACTGTGTACGAATGGGAAGATAAAATCGACATGGGAAGTGTCAGACTGGAAAGCAAGGCTTTTATGTATGACGGCAAAGAGCACTCTCTTGCAATTTCGGGTACTTTGCCCGAAGGCGTAACGGTAACTTACAGCGAAAACAACAGTCTGACAGACATGGGCATCAAAGAAGTGACGGCTACATTTACTAAAAACGATGAAGTCGTCGCAATCCGTAAGGCTACGCTTGAAGTAACCAAAATTTACACAGACAAAAAGGTTTACGCGCTGGATGAAAAGATTTACGTTACGGCGTATATCGACGAAAATCTTGCCAAGAACGCCTGGCTGGGCATCTTCAGGGAAGATGACAACATCGAAAAGGATCCAAGTAGGTACTGGTACTATTTCAATACCAACGGAGACAGAAACTTGCGCACGGTGTGCCTGCAGGAACAAATCGACAACTTGCAGGGAGGCGTTACCGCAGGCACCTACAAGATAGTGTATTTCGCTAACGGTGGCTACGACGTACTGTACAGCACGCAAATTAAGGTTGTTGCAAACAGAAACATTACCGACGACGTAAGCGGAGTTACGCTTGCTGACGACGCGGTGATTTACAACGGCAAAATGCATGCGATGACGGTCAATGGCAACCTGCCCGAAGGCGTAAGCGTGCGCTACACAAACAACGAACAAACGGAAGTGGGCGTTTACCAGGTAATGGCGGAACTTATCAAAGACGGTAAAGTTATTGCTACGAGATACGCCGTACTTACAATCGAAGCGGACAACGTCGACCGTCTGACTACAAGCAAGACGAGTTACGAGGTCGGCGAAGACATCATGGTTACGGCAACTGCCGTATCCAATGCCCCTGCAGAAAGTTGGTGGGTAGGTTTGTACATCAAGGAAGACGATCTGGCGACGGGAATTCACTCCATTTACTGGTACTACACGCGTGACGACGATCACATCAACGGTACGGCTTACAACATCCGCGATCAGAAGCACAACAGCGAACGCGCCGATTACGTAACTATTCCCGTAGGCAATTACAAACTGGTACTGTTTGACGGCGAAGGTGAAGTGGTTAAGACTGTAGAATTTTTCGTCGTTCCGTCGACTGTTACCGAAAAAGGCACGATTACAACCGACAAGACAACTTACACCCAGGGCGAAAGCGTAATGGTTACAGCAACCTGTTCCGAAAAAATCGGCAGCAAAGTTTACTGGGTTGGTATTTACAAGAAGGGCGAAAAGCCCGATGACGTTTATTCCATTTATTGGTACTACGTCAAGGATGAAAACCACACAAGCGGCACTGCATACGACATCAAGTTGCAGAATGCCAACGACCGCGCAGACTTCTCGGTAGTGGGTAGTTTGCCGGCAGGCGAATACACGTTGGTACTGTTCAACAGCAGCGGTTACTCCGTTGAAACCAGCGTAGACATCACTATTACAGGTGGCGACACGCCGACTCCGCCCACACCTACGGTACCTAACGTAGTGCTTGACAAAACGGTGTACGAAGTAGGCGAGGTTATCAATGTTACCTGTAACGTTGCCGAAGGCAGCACTGCTAAGACCTGGTGGGTAGGCGTTTACGGTGACGGTGAGCAACCTTCCGATGACATTCGTTCCTATCTGTGGTACTATGTTGAGGACGGTAGTCATGTAAACGGCGGCACATATAACATTCTTGTCGAAGACCGCAGTTCCGGTCGTATAGATAAGGCAGAGTTGCCGGCAGGCAAATATCAGGTACTGTTGTTTGCTCCCGACGGAAGCATTGTGTTGTCTGCTAAGTTTACCGTCAAGGAAAGCGAAGTTGTAGAAGAAAAAGCTATTAAAACAAACAAGACGGAATACGCTTTTGGTGAAGACGTACTTGTTGCGGCAACATGCCCTGCGGATGTAACCGACTGGTGGGTCGGTCTGTATCTCAAAAACGAAGACCCCACACAAGCAGGAGTCTCTTCCATTTACTGGTACAGCGTTGTTGACGCAAATCACGTAAGTGGCACGGCGTACAACATCAAGTCGCAAACAGCAAACAAACGGACCGACTATCTGGACTTGCCTGCAGGCGAGTACAAAATGGTGCTGTTCAACACAAGCGGTTACACAGTACAAGATGTCGCTTACTTCACAATTGCGGCTTCCGCGGATACGACGGAACCGACACTGACAATCGTCAAAAACACGTTTAACGCAGGCGAAACAATTGAGTTTACGACAGTCCGTCCCATGGACGGTAAGTATTATTGGTGGGGACTGTACAAAGCCGACCAAACGCCCGGCGGCGATGGCGTTGTGTCCATCAACTGGGGTGAAGTAAAACAGACAAGTAAGAACTTTACTTTGAATAACCTCACCGCAGGCAGTTACAAAGTGGTGCTTTTCGATACATCCGGCTTTACCGCGGTTGCCACAATCGAATTTACCGTTGTTGCGGCAGGTGAGTAATGAAATCGAAGATTACAAAAATCGTTGTTGTGTTGCTTGCTCTCGTTACGGTAGCGCAGTTGTGCCTTGTGGGATGTAACCTTGACAACAACGGAGACAACGGTGACAAATTTACAATAGTTAGTAAGTCCGTCTACATGCGCGGTGAGGAAATCGTCCTTACCGCAAGCGGCGACGGCGACGACTGGGTGGGCGTTTATCGCGAAAAGGACGACGTAAAGCAAGTTGACCCAATTGCAAGTTACAAAGTGTACGCCGACGGATTTTTGTCCGGGCAAAGTTACATCGTGCAACGTTCGGCAACTTTTTACGACAGTCGCCAGGCGTTTAAGGACTTTCCTGCTGTCAAGTACAAAGTGGTTCTGTTTGGTGACGCTACAAAAACAAAAGTGCTCAAAACCGAGTACTTCAGCGTGGCGGACAAGGATTTGACCGTGCCTACGGCTCCGACCAAACTTGCCTACAAGCAGGCGTTGCCCGGCAGCGGTTTTGCCGACGGAACGCTGACTGTAGACTTCGATTCGGACAACTTCAACGCGACGGAACTCGTGTTGTACTGGGCAGACGACAACGGTATTCTCGCCGACTGGACGTCCCTTGCCAAGGTAAAAATCAGCGGAAATCCGTTTGTGTACAACTTTGTGCCAAGCAGTATTATCCCCAAAGGTGCGACAAAATTACGTGCGTACTCGGTAAACAAAAACGGTACAAGTGAAAACTACGCCGAGGTTGAACTTTCCGCAAACAGCGGTTTTGTTGCAAGCGGAACTTTGCTCAGCAGTTTCAATGTGGTCAGCGACATTCACATCGCGCGCACGGGCGAACACCTTGGCAGCGGTGCGGAAACGCAGACACTGCATGACGCACACCTCAAGGCGATGGCGGAAGACATTGTCAAAATCAACCCGAACAGCCAGGCGCTTGTAATTGTCGGCGACATCGCAAACAGCGGACGTGAGTCCGAGTGGATTGCAACCAAACAAATTCTTTCGTCCGTCAGCGGACTGCCGCAAGTGTACTACTCGATTGGCAACCACGATTTGTACCACGACAAATATGACGTGGAGCTGGCTTATTTCCTTAAATATGCCGAGGTTGACAAGGTTTATTACGAAAAAGAAATTGCAGGATATACGCACATTTTCCTCGGCTCGGAAAACAGCAACGCCGACACGCGCGGTGTGGACGCCTACATTGGCGACGAACAACTTGCCTGGCTTGACGCAAGACTGACTGCCCTTACGACCGTGGACAAAAACAAGCAAGTGTTTGTGTACCTGCATCAGTCGCTGTACGACACAATTGCAGGCAGTTTCAAAGGGCAGGGATGGAACGGCGTTATGCAGGACGCGAAACTGCGTGCCGTGCTGAAAAAGTTCCCGCAGGTGTACCTGTTTAACGGACACAGCCACTGGGATATGAACAGCGTAGGCAATCTTCATAATGCTGACGGCGAATTGCCCAACATTCTCAACACGGCTTCGGTTGCGTATTTGTGGGACAGCAGCGACAACCCGACCGGTGTTTACCTCAGAGGCTCACAAGGCTACTACGTAATGGTTTACGGCGACAAAGTGGTGGTAGCGGGACGCGATTTCGAGCAAGGTAAATGGATTGCCTCGGCATGCTACGCGCTGACAAACGGAAGCGTACAGTAAGCGTTTCGACGTGCAGTTAAGCGTCGCGGCAACTTTTTGCGGCGGAGGAGCAGAATATGTTTTACACGGTTGGTGAAATGGCAAAGCGAATGGGCGTTGCCGCAAGCACGCTTCGTTACTACGACAAGGAAGGCTTGTTGCCGTTTGTCGAGCGTTCCGACGGGGGCATACGCATGTTTAAGGATTCCGACATGGAAAGCCTTGCCATGATAGAGTGCCTCAAAAAGACCGGTATGTCCATCAAGGATATCAAGTTGTTTATGGATTTGTGTGCCGATGGCGACAGCACGATTGATGCTCGGCTGCAACTTATCGACCGCCAGCGCGACAGCGTAACGGCGCAGATTGACCAATTGCAGCAAACGCTTGCCACACTCAATTACAAGCATTGGTTTTACCAAACGGCTGCGGAAGGCGGCTCGACAGCCTACCCCAAAAGCCTTCCCGACGAAGCTATTCCGCCGGAAATCCTTGCCGCCCGCAAAAATCTTTGCGGAAGGTAAGGCGCGCAGTAAGGCGAAGTTTGTGTTTTGTTGAAACCGCAAAAGGTGATTGGAATGTAAAAAAAAATGCAGACACGGTGTCTGCATGGTGGTCTACCTGCCGAGAGTCGAACTCGGATCAATGCCGTCGGAGGGCATCATTCTATCCATTAGACTACAGGTAGACGTTTACTTTGTTATTTTACCACAAAGTCGGTTTGTTAGCAATGGTTGTGCGTTATTTTTCGCGCAAAATGTGCGCGGCGGTAAAAATATTTTGTCAAATTGCGTAAAAACAATTGATAATTGCGACGGTTTATGATATATTAAGTAGGCTGATTGCTGGTGTGGTGCGTTCGAGTGAAACGAGAACTTTCGACTGAATTTGTCGAATGTTACGAGCGAACCGACACTGTATAAAATGTGCTGGTGTGGTGGAATGGCAGACGCGTCGGACTCAAAATCCGATGTTGGAGACAACATGTGGGTTCAAGTCCCACCACCAGCACCAATGTGCCTCGGGTTTTGCCCGAGGCTTTTTTTGTTTTTGTGGCTCGAAAGCGGTAGTGTTCGGGTAGTTTGGGTGGAATACTCGCTTGCGTTAGTTTTATTTCTTCCTTAATTGCGACGGCGAGCAACCTTTGCGGCTTTTTATCAGCGCAATAAGTCCTCTTGCATCGAAAAAACCGACCTCTTTTGCTATTGCCGTTACCGACAAGTTGGTATTTTTAAGCAAACTCAACGCTTCGTTCAGGCGCAGTTCGTTTTGGTATTCCTTGGGGGTAAAACCTGTCAGCGAATGGAACTGCCTTATGAAATAAAACTTGTCCGTATATGCCATCGAAGAGAGCGTGTCGAGGGTTATTTTTTCTTTGTAATGTTCCATTACGTATTTAATCGCGTCCGTAATGCCGTCGCGCCCGTCGCTTTCGTCGCATTTTTGCAAAAGTTCGGTCAAAACATTGTACAAAAGCGACGAAATAAGGTATTTGTTTTCGTTGCCGGACTGTATCATGGCGGTTGTTTGCTGTATGGCGTTTTCAAGCGACGGCGGAATAAAGTCCGTCATAACGCAGCCGAACTTGGATTGAAAACTGTCGTAGAAGCCTTTTACTTCGGGTCCGTACAAATACGCAAAGTACGCTTCGTAGGGTATGTCGCCGCCGTTTACGACGGTGTGCGCGTCCTCTTGCGAGAAAAACAGTGTGTCGCCTGCGTGCGCTTTGTAAGTTTTGTTTTTGGTTTTCAGGACGACTTCGCCTTTAACCACCCCGTACAGTCCGAAAGAGTTGTATCCTGCCCTTGAAACGGAATGTTTCAAGCCGCCGATTACATACCCCGACTGCACAACGTTGTACAGCAGCGGATGGCGATAGTAGTTGTCGGGACGTATAGCTAACGTGGTGCCGGAAAGAAGTTCTACCGTTCTTTTGGTCGTTTTCATTTTTTTATTACCTGTAATTGTGTTTAAGTTTGCAATTTTATGTATTGAAACGAAAAATTTGGTTTGATATAATTTGAGTATATTAGACATATTTGATTATGTCAACAACAAAACGAATTTTAAGGAGATAAAAAAATGAAAAAAGTATCGTTTTTTATGCTTTTTGTCGTTTTATCGCTGTGTTTGTGCGCTTGCGCGACGACGAGAGAAATCGATCCGCTGGAAGGCTTTGCGGTAACAACGGTTGCAGGCGTGGAAGTAAAAGACAACAGCGTTACGCTTAGTCAATCGCAGTACAACACGCTTGTTGCCGCGCCCGAAAACAATTGTCAATTTACGATTGCAGACGGCGTAACGGCAAAAATCTCGGTAAGCGAAAACAAACTTGTTTTTGACCTGACAACCACGGGCGGAAACAAAGGAAAGTATGAAATTACGCTGACCGTACTGTCCGACCTTGCCGAAATCGAAGTAAAGACGGTGTGCAACAAGCAGGTGACCGATGGCAAAGTTACGTTCAGCGAAAGCGAGTATGCAGAATTCCTGAATTTGCGGGATTACGGTGCCGTGTGCGAATATCAATCGTCAAAGGGCTCCACGGTGCAGATAAAGTTTGACAAGCAAACCCGCACGCTTGCATTCGACGTTTTGTCGCAGGATAAAACGAACACAAACAAAGTTGAAGTTGAAGTAAACGTTGCGCTTCCTTTCGGTACGCATTCTCTTACAGGCGGCGGTAGCAAAAGCCATGTTACGTATGACTACGAAAATCTGCTTTATTCGCTGAACGGCGCGGCAACGGTAACCGGTGCAAACGGAACAAACTTGAGCGGCAGTTACGCTTTTTCGGCGCAAATTTATCCTCAAACGCTTGCGCAGGGCAGAGAAGTGGTTTTGTCGGCGGTTTACGCAGACAACTACCAGATCCGTCTGGTGTTGAGAGGTGTGGACGAAACTCATTATCTCATCTTCTCCGACTACAAGGACAGGTCGGACTTCCTCAATTACAAAGAGCATATTACTTCGGCGTTGTATGACGAGGCAAAGGGTGTAAATATCGGAGTAATTGTAGTGGACGGCAGTATGGTAATGACCGTTGACGGCAATGTCGTTTACAGAAGAGCCTTGCCGGAACTGAGATACACCGAACTGTATCTGGACACCTACGAGTGCGTTGCGCAAATGAAAAATTTGCAAATCGTATCCGACGAAATGCAAGCGAAAATCATGTACGAAAACGCGCTTGTAAATTACACCGACAAACTGACGGGCATTTCGCTTATAAACACGTCGGAAAATATAAATAGTTTTGTCGAAAACGGTGACGGAAGCGTGTACGTCGAGGGCAAAAACTCAAACAAGAGAGTAATGGGCGCGTTGTATCAGAACGGCGTGCCCGTGGGCGGCTACGAATATGCCGTTTCGGGACGTCTCAATATAACCGACACTAAAACCTCGGACGGCGCAGCGAGCAAAATCGAACTGCAGATTGCCAAAAACGTGCAGAATTTTGTAAAAATTCACCTTTTCCGTTATCCTACCAACAACAGTATTTACGCTTATCCCACGGAAAACGGAAAGGCGTTAACCCAAGTTATTTGCGAAAAGAACACAATGCCTAAGGGCACGGAATATCAGACCGAGTATCTTTTCGTGTACAACGGACAGGAAATAAAACTGTATTTCAAGGACGGAAGTTATATGCCCGAGTATAAACTTGTGTACAGCCAGGAAGCAAACTGGGGCTACACGATGTTTACGATGGCAATGAGGCAGTACTGCAACGTGACGTTTGACAATTTCAGGACGTATTACGGGGACGATTTCGACGCACTTGTAAATACGCTTGAAAGTTGCACCGCAGAAGTGGGATTTTCCGCCGAAAAAGACACCTTTACGGACGTCGGCTGTTTCAGCAGCGGCAATGCAGGCACTTACTACAAGACGGAAAGCGCGTACAACAAGGCGTTTACTTTTAAGGACGGCAAGGCGGTAAGCGGTGAGTACTGGCTTGTTTCGGGCAGAATGCAGTTCGGCGAGTATGCCGCGTGGACGCAGGGTGAACTGAGCGCGTATGCGGACGAAACACACGCCGTAAGATACGTGTTCGAGTACACGGGGTCGGCGTATCAGGTTTTTCACGAAATCAAAAACGGCACCGACAATTGGACGGGATACACTCTTATTGTAAGACCGCAGATTAAAAACGCCGCAACCATCAATTTTACCCTTGTAAATTACGGCGGCAAGACGTCGTTGCTTATCGACGGCTACGTCTATCATACGGTGCAGTTTGAATTTTTGAAAAACGCCGCGGCAACAATCGGCGGCAAGGGAGGCACTGTTGTTGTGAAAAGTCTTACGGCAAGCACCGACAATCAATATGTGGAGAAATTTGTGTCGGAAATGAAAAATTATACTTACGTTTCGCCTTACGAAACGAGAATCAACAAGCTTGCAAAACAATATCAATCGGCTGAAAAGGGCGGTGTGCTTATAATGGGTTCCAGTACCATGGATTACTGGGAAGATTGGCAGAAAGATATCGGCGGCAGACTTGGCTACAACGTCGGCATCGGTGGAACGATAGTGGAAGATTGGCTGTACGCTTATGACAAACTTGTAAAGCCGTTTGCACCGTCGGTTGTTTTGGTGTACCTTGGCGGCAACAACATCAACAATATGGGACATACCGGAGCGTATGCCGCAAGTCTGATGGCAAATTTGCTTAACAAAATGCACGCAGACTTCCCCGAAGCGGAAATTTACTACATTTATTCCATGGCTGTCCCCAGTTGCTACAAGGGCGGTAAATTCAACTATGAATACGGTCAATTTATAGAAGAAATGAAAAAAATTGTTGCAAACAACGCTTGGCTTAACGGTATAGACACGTTTAATGACTTAACGGAAAACGGCGAAGCTAAAAAGAACCTTTACAGACAGGACGGCATACATCTTAACGTCGAGGGCTACGATGAGTTTGCAAGAATTATAAACGAAGCGGTTTTCAAAAATAAATAAATCAACTTGTCAGGCAGAATTAACCCACAGCGGTTAATTCTGCTTTTATTTTTGTATTTTTCAAAAAACAGACAAATTCCACTTGATATATTATTTGGTTTATGGTAGAATTGAGTTGCAAACCAGTTTGCAAACAATAATTTGTTACGTATCGCCGAAGGAAAAGGATACGTCGGCGAAAAGTCGATACGTATGCGTTTTTTACGACATTTTTTTGAAAAACAGGTTTGAAAAACTTGTTGTTTTTCAAAAATTTCCGGTCGCTTCCCCCCCCAAAAAAAAACGGCAGCAAAGACAATGTTTGCAAAACTAAGATTACGTTTGCGTAGTAACTGATTTGTTTTGTCGGAATACAATAATACGATTGCTTTTACGTCCCGCTTGTAAGGAATTGCAGGCGTAGGTAGCAGGTGGGCGTATTGTACAAACCGTAAAACAAACATTACCAAAACAATGAATTCAAACGGAGGTCAAGGTGAAAAACAGACGGCTCAAATTATTATCGGCAGTTATTGTCGCAATCTTGCTGCTAACGGCGTTTTTTGTCGCCTGCGATAAAAAACCGCCGCAATCTGCTCACACTCACGAATTTAAGGAAGTGGGCGGCGCGGCAAAGAAGTGCGATTGTGGCGAAACATTGGCGTATACCGACGAGGAAAATTTTGCATACTGGAACATCGGGCGTAAGCACTCTTTGAATTACGACGGCGCGTACACGTCCGCGGCGACGGGTACTTCGACGGAAACGAGTGGCAAAGATGTGTCAAGCTACGCAGACGCCGTGCTTGAAACAGCGGACGGCAACAAGTTGCTGCGTACAAATCGCACACATACAATCGGTGCCGACGGCAAAACGGACGAAAGCAAGGTGACGGAAGGTGACGACATCTGCATAAAAATCGTTGACGACAATGGTGTCTCCCGCAACAAAAAAGTACGCGTGGAATACGACAATGGCGAAGTTACCCGCAAAGGAAGTTGGGTTCGTCCGACTAAAGCAAGCGAGGAAACGTTGCACTATTCCCCGAAAAGGCTTTGCGCCGAGCTTGTCGACTTCGACGACTCGTCATTTGCCAAATTTGTCGGCGAGGCAAAAGCATTTTATGTCGCTCAGGCAGCTGCGGACGTCACGATTACGATAGTGCGCAATGACGACAATTCCGTCAGCCTCAAGGCAACGCTTGCTGCCGACGAAAAGAATCCGAACTACACAAGCGACAAAGACTATATTAAAACGACCATCGAAATGGGCTTCGAAGTTGCCGTGAAAGAGGGCAAAATCGTCTACAGAGTGGATGACTATGCCGTGCACGAGTTGTTTTCCGTTGAAGACAAAAATACCGTGTACATTCGGAAACAGACAACAGAAATTGCGTATACGTTTGATGAAGTCGCGTATGCCGCCTTTGACATGAGCACTGACACTACGGAAAACAATTACACGTCGCTACTTAAGTGCTACATAAACGGCTATTACTACGGATACCTGACGTTCCCGCTTGTGGGTGAGCCGTACAGCAAGGAACAGGCGACAGAGGACTTTGCCGCGGCTTACATTATCGAACGCCATTTTCATGACGAATCTGTGGAATACAAGGATTTGTACACGCTGTACAGCGACGCGGAAATGACAACGCCGTTTGAGGGTTTTGACGCGATTGAGGAACACGCGACGATATATGTCAGGCTCAACCTGCCCGAAAACTTGTCCATGGCAATTTGCCTGTACGAAGAAAACGGCGAAGCTCGCTTTAAGTGCGCGATGGTTTGTGACAATGGCGGCAACTTTACGGCAGGCAATCAGGGCGACGGAGTTTACTCTATGCTGCCGGGTTACAACTGCGTGTCCGTTGACGGCGTTGCGCTTGACAAGCCGGGAGCGACAAAGTTTACCATGGAAGCGGGCAAAACTTACATAGTGGTGGTTAAATACGCGGGCAATTGATTGTCTGGTGTGATGTGCGCAGGCGATTGATTGTTACGCAGCGATGTCAGGCAGGATGAGCGAGATTAAACTGAAATGCGGCGGTGCGGCTTTGTTGTCGTGCTGCCGATTTTTGGGGCCATTGCATAAACACTTGCTTTTTGCGGTAAAATATGTTACAATAACTTTGCTTAACAAAGGTAACGGCGGATTTATGTCGTTGCCGGACGCGTTGCAACCTGACTTGCCCGGGCTTTGCCCGACGGTTGCGGCGTTTTGCGGGGGTGTTTTCAGATTCGCCCGGCGGCAAAGAAGGTTTGGTAAGCGTGCCGCAGTGCCCACTGCGTATCAAGGCAAAACAAATTAAACGCTAACAATAGCACAAGCCGTTCCTACGGAATGGCATACGCTGCCTAATTTAACCGCAGCGCGCAGTCCCACGTTACGTTGTGCGGCGTGGTGCACTGTGTCAGACAGTACAACTAAGGCAACACCGTTCGGCAAAGCGGCGTAGCCCGAAATTTATTTGCCTTTGGCTGCGTTCGGTTGGTTTGCTTTCCACGCGCGGCGACAGTTAAAAGCAAACTTTGCACGGAGAAAGCCAAATGGTCTTACGTCGGTACGCGGGTGCAAGTCCCGTCACCTCCACCAATGGGAACCGCGGTCGCACCCGTGGTTCCTTTTCATTTGCGTAAAAGGCGTTGCCGGGATAATCGTTAAGACAAAAGTCGCGGAAAAGAAGATTTCTTACGACTGGCTTACGAAACCCCGTCAAAATGGAAAGTTTGTAAAGAAAACTAAATAATATCGATTTAAGGCGATAGAACATTGATTCTACCGCCTTTTTCTATGCCATTGATAAGTTTAACCGTCCGATTTTTCGCCTTTCGTCGCCAGTGGTTGTAGCACAGTGAAAATCGAAAGTCAACGGCAAAAAATTGTTGCTATGTCTTTTAATCGCAACCGATATAAACGCAACAATTTTTGTGCTGTTCGTTGACTTCCGTGAAAGCGACAATAAACAAAAATACTCCTATCTTTTCCCGGTGCTACCTCGTTTTTGCCGAAAGGCGAAATAAATCGGAGGTAAATCCAAATGAAAAGAAAATTTTTAGATTTCAGCGTTATGAAAGAAGAAATCACACAAAACAACGTGCATGAAATGGCAGAACTTATCGCATTTATGGAATTACGGTTTCAAATAGGTTATCTGGGAAGTCGCGCGCAAAAAATGTATGCCGACCTGTATGGCGATATCAAGCACAAAAACGAATTAGGCTATATGCTCAGCGATTCTTACGATTTAGTTCAAGAAGGTGCATTGTATCTTTGCGACCATTACGGAAAGCATTTGAACGACGTTATATCTTACAGCAAAAAAGGCAAGCCGATTACAATCGAGATTGCCTGTATCCGTAAAATGATGAAGTTGATAAACCGAAAAACGAGTGATTACTACCGCATGGTAAGCCTTGAGGCTTTAACGCCCGCAAGTGAACCGTCATACGAAATAAAAGAAGAAGTTGCACAAGACTATACTGTATACGAAAAGATCGTTGCGAGTCTGAATTTAACCGAAAATATGCGTATTGCTTTGGAATGCCGCCAAAACGGCTTAAGTTATCCCGAAATAGGCAGAGTTTTATCTCGCGCTCAGGCTACGGTGTATGAATACTTTATCAAAATGCGCCAAAGATATAACGCGATTTACGGATAAAAAATAAATTGAGTCATGTATATACACGAAATAAGTTGCAATGCATAATGCAGCCATAATTGCGCTTACTTTAAGGCTATGTTTTGCTAACTATTAAAAAAACAAGGATTTATTGTAAGTTTTACAACTTGTAATAAATCCTTGTTTTCATTTTTAAGAACTATTAGTCTTTATAAAATGTTTCGCCGTTATCGTTTGTGTGCCAGTAATTGCCGATATCGTCAATGTAAACGTCTCTCGAGCGGAATGTGTCGTAAGAATTGTAAGTCAAAATTCTTTCCGAGCCGTTTTCGTATACGGAATACATTTGCTTGCCAGTTTCATCGTAGCCGACACTCGGATTTTCGTAAGCAAAATGAAGAAAGCCGGAGAACAAGAGGACAAGCGTGCATAGCACGAGAGCGATAATTATAAACGACACTATAAACGTAGTGAAAGGCAGTAGCAACGTGAACAAAAGTGCCGCTATAAGCGCATAAACGGTAGTAAATACGTCCTTAAAGCGCAGGATGAGAGCAGCAGCTTTCAATAAAAAATTGAATATTCCGACGATTGTCGCACGAATAACTTCAAACAAACCGTTTGACTCTTTAAGCGATTTTCCACCGATTTCTTTTAATGCTAAAGCGTCTGTTCTCAGAATGGTCAACAGGAAGCATACGAACGAGCAAACGCTTCCCGCAATAACGGTAAACGGGATAAACCACTTATCGTTGGAATCGAGTAACGGGCGATAGTTTTTGGTAACGACAAAGAAAACTATATCGAGAATTATGCTTAATACAGCCGAAGCTGCCGCAATAAAGAATTTTCCGCGTTTATTTATTTTTATCGGCGAGACAAACGCTATGTAATACCCGACTGACGGTAAAGCCGTAACCCAAACTAAGCCCATAATTATGCCGTACGCCCTGCCGACTTCTTCCGTTGCGCCTTTAACCGTCGAAGACAGCGCATTATCAAGCATTCCCGTGGTCGCCGTCAAAATGCCCAAAATAAGCGTAACCGCATATAACGCAAAAATTATTATCATTATAACTTTTCTTGCCTTTTGCGGAATTCTGTCTTGCGTAGGGATATGCGTGCTTGTATCTGCTGAGCCCGCGGTTCTACTGCTTACTCCGTTTTGCGCAGTATCAGGCGTAACATAGCCGATAAGTTTGTAATATTTGTTTGTTAAAAGGGAATGTTCTTCCGTTTCGCTAAATACGGGTACCAGTTTTTCGCAGCCGTTTTCCGTGACCACCTCAAAAAAGAATGTGAGTTCGTGGTCGGCGTTTCCGCTCAAATCGTTGCCTGCGACGAACAGTCTGTTTGCGATACGCAAAACCGCCTGTTGGCGGTACAAAACGGTCGCGTCTGGGAACACCGCCTTAAAAACGTTCAGATTGTTTTTGTCGTAAAACGCCTTGGAATAATCCGCCTCGATTATCGTTTCGCTTGTTGCAAACCCTTGTTTCAAAAAATCGACGGGCTTTTTGTGCTTTTTTATCCAAGGTGAGGTTTTTCGCAGTTTTTTTGTGTTACGAATAGATATTATACCGCCGATTAGTTCAAGAATTCCTATGATAAACATTAGCAGGAGAAATAAAAACCCCAACTTACTATTAGTTGTTCCATCTGCTTCTGGAATAAGAACTATAAAGTCGACCGCCATTGCGAGAGCCAAGATAATCCCGCATATCGTCATAAAAACGCCCGAGCGCAAATGCAAAATGCCGAGTATCGCCATACAAGTACCGCCGACAAGCATTGCTATACCCTCGGTGGTATAGTTTGCGCTTAAAGACACGCACCCGTTGATAACAAGTACTACGCCGCCGACAAGTGCGAGCAGAGTAAACGGCAAACCCAGAATAAACGACGCTCTTTTCCCTTTTGACTTTTGTTTAATTTTTTTCATATTAACTCCTCATCAAAATTATTGTTTTATATACACGCCGAAAGGTTTTCACCCGGATAGCGGAAAGAGATTTATAGGTTTACCCTAAATTTTCTTTAATATATTCCTTTTGTTTATATGGTACGACTTGTTTTGTTGCCGAGAGTTTTCTTGTGATTTTGTATCCGACTTATATAAAAGCTCGTTCCCGGTGGCTAATTCTGTCCGTTGAACCGCATATACTAAAAACCATCTGTAGTTTTTGTTATAAATGTTTACTTTTTCATTTTCGACATTGTTTGTAACTGAAGACGCAATATCTATATCCACAAATTCAATTTTACCGTCAATTTCCAAGACATAATATTGCTTCCAGCTTTTTTTATAGCCTAATGATAAACCTGCTACCGTATCTTTTACAGGGATTTTTATGCCGAACAAAACTTTTGCATTATTAAATTCGGCCATTTTATCCCGATAGTCTGATACCGCCGTATCCTTACATCCTTTGGTTGCAATAGTTTCAAAAATAATAGCCGTCAACTTTTCAAACTCTGCTTTATGCTCGGTTTCGTAATCGGCGTCGATGGTCGTGTATTCCACTTTTACCTGATTGAGTTTTGAATCAATCTTAAACGGTTTTTTTGAAGATTGCTTTGAGGTCGTAAGTAAAAATTCTTTCAATTTGGAAACAGTGTTGTTGTTCGGGTCAGAAACAAAATTTTTCCACGTTTCGTTTTGGTCATTGATAACCGACAAACACGTCGTTGTATCTACGTTTTCGTGAATTTCCGGATCAAAATGCATCAAAACACCGATTTGAAAATGCTCCGCCGTAGGGTTGATAAATACCACATTTTCAACGATTCTGTCATTGAAAATAGTACAGTTTTTATACACTTGGTCAATCAGCGTATTGCCGTTTTGCGTTTTTCCCATAAACACTTTTTGAATGGTGGCGATATCGAATACGTAATTCCCGTTTGTGTCTATCGTGTAGAATGCTGAGCCTTCGGCAGGATACGCAGGATCTGTCGGTTCTATAGTAGGATCGGCATTATAAATTTTTTCGGATTCGGGAAGTGTAACGAGGGTTTCACCGATCCGGGAAATACAACCGTAATAGTCGTCGCCCACAAGCGTACCGCCTTCGTCGTCAAGATACAACGTCATCTCCTTTTCCTCGAATATGCCTACAAAATAGTTCTGGATCTCATTATAAGCAGTCCACTTGGCATTTCTCAAAGAATCCATAATAAGACAGTTTACGTCAAAACCAGTCGCATCGTATCGTCCCCACATAGAGGTTTCTTTATTGTATATCAGATCGTACGCTTTATCTCCGTCGACATAATGATAGTCGGATATTCTTTTTTTATTATTTTTGATCTGAACTTTATCGCCGTCAAAATAATAATTGATGTCTCTATTTCCGCTGCTGAAGCTGTAAGTATAATTTGTTCCCATGTCGGACAATAATTTTGCAACCTTTTCCGTCGGAATAGCAGGAACAGGCGGATCAACAGGCTCGGAAGGAGTAGGATCAACAGGGGGCGGATCAGGTGGATCGGGAGCTACCGGCGTTTCTATGCCGGAAGACGGATTATCTGTTTTTCCGCATCCGGTAATAGCAAAACACGTTGCAATTATCATTATAACGCATAAAAAAATGATGAAACTGTTCTTTTTCATAAAAGACCTCCTGCTTTTTTGAGGATATATCGTTGTGAACCTTAACCCTCGACAATACATTTTACACATATTTTTCTGAATAATCGGTGTGCAAAACACGGTTATGTTTGTTCATCGAATATTCTATTCAGTGAACAAATAATCTGAAAAAGTACATCAAATAGTGTCGTTGATGAAAAAAAATGTCTCTTTTCTCTTCAATAAACCGTACAAATGTTGACTTTCTCGAACTTTTATAGTACAATTAAATACATCAATTAGAATATTTTATGTACATTTCACAGCAGTTTTCCAAGGCGGTTCATCATAGCGGCTTTATGCTCTAAAAGCGAATGAGCATAGCGATTCAGAGTGACCGTCGGGTTCTTGTGACCGAGTATTTCGGACAGCGTTTTTACGTCCATTCCGCACTCTAAGGCACGAGTTGCAAACGTATGACGTAACGAATGAAAACCGCGGTGAACAATATTCTGTCTTTTAAGCAGCAATTCAAAACTTCGTTGGTAGGAACGCACAGAAACGGCGTTGCCGCCCATAGACACCACGAAGTCCGAATTCCTGTTTTTCTTTATGCTTTTTAGTTTTGGCAAAAGTTGTTTCGGGAGCGGTATCACCCTACGTGAAGTGGCGGTTTTTGGCTCGTCAAACACTATTCCGCCACTTGTATCGTGACAGGAGCGAGAAACGGTCAGCAATCCTTTTTGCAGGTCTATGTCTTTCCATTGCAGAGCAATCAATTCGCCTATACGCAAGCCCGTATAAAGACATAGCACAATACCGAACATTTTTGTCTTTTTGCTATCAAATACAGCCGCTTCTATTTTCTTTTGCTCGGTAAGTGTAAAACACTCGATTTTGCGCTCTTTTAGTTTCGGGCGTTTAATCATATTTGCCGTGTAATCTTTGGCATATCCGAGCAAATGCGCCGTGCGTAACGAATTTTGCAAAACCGATATAATTGCGTTTACCGTGTTTGCGGATAAGCCCTTGCCGGTTTTATCATTTCCGCTTGATAAAAGTTCCGTTACAAACGATTGCAAAACGATAGGCGTAAGGTCGTTTACATCCGTATCGCCGATTTTCGGGGCAATATGAGTGCGTATTAGTTGCTTGTAACGGATATATGTGCGTTCTTTTGCGCTTGGCTTTATGTAATGGATTAGCCACTCATTGAGCCAGTTTTTGTATGTCATATATCACTCTCCTTGGATTATAAATTTTTAGATTTTTTGATTGTAAAATTCAATTTTGGCACCGGTGCGTGGGCTTGTCTTGATACGAGAGCGGCGTCGCTACGCTCCGCCGCAGACAAGCCCACGCACAGACCAAAACCGACCGATTAAACCGAATTTGACTTAACTTCGGTTTGCTAATCGAACGCCGCAAAAACTACCGCCAAATTAAATGCAATCGCCCGTATAGATAAATGAAAGCGCGGACGGAAGGCGAAGTCGCCGCTAAACCGCTTGGCGATCTTTCGCCTTTTTCTCCGTCCGCGCGCATTTCATTTAAGGCTATTGTGGGGCGTGTGCCTTTTAATTTGCTTTCGGCATCTGGTCTATCACTTCCTTGCTTACTTGCCCCACAAGGCAACCTTCGTCCCAACAGTTGAAGTTGTCAAAGAGCAACAGTTTCTTATCCTCTTGCCCTATGGTGCAGGCAACGTCATCGTCCATAATATCGGATATGAAATATTGCGGCAAACCTCTTGAGTAAACGATTCTTCCGCCGTCTTTTTCGAGATACTTCATAATGTATCTCACGGCTTCGCTTAAAACGTGTTCGTTTACTTCCTTGAAGTCCGATCTACCAAACCTTTCATTAAAATACGTGTTCTGATACGTCGTTTGCACTTTTTCTTTGACGGGCGAGTAGTCTTTTACTTCCAAAAGTTCGCCGACCATTGTGTCGGGCGGAATATAAAATAACCCGTGAAAATGCAATCTCTTTTTATCCGGGGAGCGTTCCCATACGCCGACGTATTTCCATTTGCGGCGGTAGCACATTTTCTTAAACGTGTCAGCCAACTTTTTTCTGAACGATTCTTCGGTATGTTTCTTTCCGTCGTATGTAAAAGTGCAAAAATAGTTGAAAGTTTGCAGGTTTACTTTGCGAACAAGTCTGACGCGCTTTGCAATAGCGTTGCGTTTCAATCTATCGAATTGACCGTCAACGTATTGTTTTGCGGCTTCGGCGTTGGCAAAATATTGTTTCATGCGGTTGTAAATATACTTTTTACGCTCACGCTTTTTGAGACTTTTACACTCTTCATACAGTTCGTCGAATAGCTGTCTTCGTGTTATCTTTCGTGTTGTCGTAGGCGTTAAAATTTCGCCCGTGGGTGGGCTTTCGTTTTGTTCCGAGTGTTCTCCCGAATCAACTTTGCTTGTGTCGTTAAGTGCCGTTAAAGCCGTTTCAGCGTTACACTTATCCGTGTTTAACTGCTGTTGTTGCGGCATATCGTCTACGACTTCGATTATTTCTTCGGGGTGGTAGCGTTTCGGTGCGGCTGGTCTTGTCGTGTGCGGAATTGCTATGAAATGACTTCCGTCGTTGTATATTTTACACTTTTGATATGGCATAATTTTTACCTCCTTTCCACGCATAGAGTGTGGGGATTTTTTTATTTAACCAACGGGAAACGATTGAACGAAAATACTACTTCGTTTCCGTCGGCGGCGGCCTTTGGGAATTCATAATCTCGGCAAGTTGTTTTTCGTACCTGCGCATCATAATTTCCGTAACCTTATGGATAATTTCTTCTCTGGACTCATCCATGTCCTTTTTGTCTACTTCGTCGAGTTTTACATACAGCGGAATATTGACGGCGTAAC
>OGOZ01000607.1_pt1 | contig 23619 bp, 17 predicted proteins | sample 1552801 | NCBI WGS metagenome assembly OGOZ01 (sample SAMEA2580196, study PRJEB22360) | human gut metagenome | biome: human gut; feature: human-associated habitat; material: faeces | place: Denmark | collected 2008/2010 | reverse complement strand
CATCACTTTATAACTCATTTGAATCTACCTCCAAAATGCGTAATTCTATAAAATCGTGCAAATAATCTAATGTGCAAAACAGATTCCACCAAAGTTCGTGTTCTTTGCCGTCGGTAAAGGTGTCGTTACAATCCAATTCGTAGTTATGTTGTAACTCACCGTTTTCAAAAGCGTTAGCCGCCCAACTCATTTCGGGCTTTTTTTCGTTTTCTACAATCTCGTGAAAGCGTTCAACGGCTTTTTCGTAAGTAGAAAAGGCTTGCGTATCCACGCCGTCGCAATCTTCGGCTGAATATTGAAATAAAACAAGATAGATTTTCATATTTTCACCTCACGCAACACGTTTTATTCCACCGCCGAACGAGCAGATACCTATCGTGCCAAACTCCGAGCAGTAATCGTCGGTTTTGTTCCAGACGTAAGCGTAAGCATAGAACGTTCTGCCTTGCTTATACAACATTTCGTCCCATTCTTCTTCGTAATCGGATATGTAGAGAAAGTCGTAGCACTCTCCGAATTCCGTGTATTCGTGGGTAACGGCATATACAAGGCAGTTGTGCTTTTCTTCAAACGCCTTGATTTTCGCCATAAGTTCGGGTTCTTGCCAAGCCCAAAATCCGCCGAAGTTCTCGTAAAAACAAACGGTATTGTCTTTTTCAAAACCTTTTATGTAAGGTTTGTAAATGTCTAACTTTTTCATAAGTTCGATTGCCTTTACTTTTTTGTTTTCGATAGTAATATTCATTGTAAAATCTCCTTTTTTATTGAATTTCAATTAAGCCTTCGCTGTATTCTTGCAAATATTCTTCGCCGCAGTATCTTCCGTAGCGTTCGAGGTCGATAAAATCTAAAATATGGTCGGGTATGTTGTAACCACAACAGTCAAGCATTTCTTTACCGTAATCCTCCCAATCGTATCCACGCCATAAATCTATATCGTCGTTCCATCTGTGACCGCGGGATTTTACTCTTTCTTCAAAATCGTCGAAACAACGCACTTCAAGAAAGGCGCAAAATACTTCATATTTGTAATCGTCCTCTAGAACACCTGAAGCGTTCAGAGTATTGAATAATTCCTCCGGGTTGACTTAATCCCAATTGATTGAACCATCTTCGATACCGTCTACATCTTGTATAAACAATTCTTCGTCGATACCGTCAAGTTCAAAGCCTTCTTTTTTAAGTTCTTCTACAATTTCATCCCAATCGGAATAGTCCGAAAGATCAAGCCATTTCGAGCCTAAGGCTCTTTCGTTGCATTCGTTATACGAACCCCAAGATCCGATAACGATACTGATATTTCCATTCATTATTAAGCCTCCTCAAAGTCGTCGATATTGACTTTTTCAAGCATGCATCCGTATTCGAAATACAACTTGCAGTTTTTGTCCGTCAACAGGTCATAGGTAATGACGCTGATCTTGCCACGATCGGTTACCGCAACAACGATTTCACGCTTTTCCGTGTTGATTGATACGATATTGAAGGTTATAAACGCTTCGCCGTCGTACAGTTCGAACTCCGAAAGATAGTACTTACGGAATTCATTTTGAGAAACTTTTTCTTTCATCTGAGAGATACCTCCATATTTAATTTTGCCTTTCGGCACTGGAGAAGTATCACAAGACGAAACGCCGATAAAATGCAAATTCTGTTGCCATTGAGAATATCAACGAAAAGGTTAAACCCGCAGCGAAAAAAAGTATCGTGGAAATAAAAAAAAGAGCCAAACTCTGATTCGAGCCTGACTCTTCAATAAATATTCGATTTTTAAGTACTTATTTTCGCGGTGAAGTTGATATTCTCGCTGTCTTGTGATACAAACCACCGACGAAAGGCAATTGAAATATAGAGTAGGCTATTTAATTAACCTGCATATTCAATTAGTTTTATGGAAGCATAAATGGGACATTATCAGGGATATTCAACGACTGTTTTGGATAAAATCGACAAAAAAACACGGTGATATACAGATAAATTCAATCACGCAATAACCTTTTTTCTTGACATTTAACATTCGAGATGTTATAATGTAGAAAAATTGTTAAATAGGTGCCTTATGTTATTAGAGTATCTTAAAAGAATATTTGGAGAGCAGACTGTAAAAGAGTGTAATCTCAACCTTAGAGGGCTACCTCTTTATTTGAGTAACACATATCGGTTTTATGGAATTTCTATTCACAATAAAGCTTACGCTTTTGCACTCCTACAAAGCACACTTAACCTAAAATCGTATAAGGTGCAAGGGAAAAAAGCCGAAGCCGTATTGTCTGTGCCTGTTGTTTTGTGTGCGGATAAATTGATGTTTCAACAACGAGAGAATCTCATAAATAGCGGGGTGGAATTCGTTGAGCCGGGAAAGCAAATTTATATGCCGAGCCTCGGTGTTGTTTTGAATGACAGACGAAACAGTGCCGATACGAAACCGATTGAAAAATTTACTCCGCAAATACAGCTTTGCGCTTTGTTTTTCCTCTATAAAAAGGGAAAAGAATATACCGCAAAAGAAATCTCCGAAACTACAGGCTTAAACGTTATGGCGGTAAGCAGAGGGGTATCGGCTTTAACCGAACTTGAATTGCTTTCGGTCAGAAAGGCGGCGAGAACAAATTACTATACAATCAAGGCATCGAAAAATAAATTTCTGGAAAGCATAAAAGATTATTTGATTTCGCCTGTATTAAAGCGAGTTTATGCCGAGGGAAAAAACATTTTTAACGTTGGAATAAAATCAGGATATACTGCATTATCACAATTGACCTCTGTCGTAGATGATTCAATCCAGACTTATGCAGTATCGAGAACAACATATAAATCAATCGAGAGCAACTGCAGGGAGTCTTCGGATATGTTTTCACTCAATGATAAAATCGTTAAGATCGAAGTTTGGAAATATGATCCGTCGATTTTTATGGTTGACAATTGCGTGGATAGATTATCTTTATATCTTTCTTTCGCTAATGATAACGATGAAAGAACAGAAGAATCACTCGAGGAACTTATGAAGGAGATAAACAATGGCTGATTACATGGTAAACGGATTAGATATTTTTGCGGAAAGATTCAAAGATTATTCGGATAATTTTATTATTGTCGGAGGCACGGCTTGCTCTTTGGCTATGAATGACGCAGGCATAAACTTTAGGGCAACAAACGACATCGATATGATTGTTATTGTTGAAGAGTTGTCTTCGGGTTTCGGCAAAACCTTTTGGGATTTTATAAAGGAAGGCGGATATGAGTTTTGGAAATCTGACGAAACGACACACTTTTTCAGATTTTTGAACCCGAAAAATTCTTCGTATCCGAAAATGATAGAATTGTTTTCGAGAAAACAAGACTGGATTCCGGACGATATGGTTGGCAAATATACAAAAATCGTTATGACCGATGAAATTTCAAGTCTGTCTGCAATATTGCTCGACGATACATATTATCGGTTTTTGAAAGACGGTTCGGAAATTGTAAACGACTTGCCAATTCTGAAACCGATTTACCTGATAGCTTTTAAGGCAAAGGCTCACGTGGATTTGAGTAAGAAGCATTCGGAAGGAATGCACATCAACGAACGCGATTTGAAAAAACACAAAAACGATATTCTTCGTTTGGTTCAGTTGCTCAATCCGAATGAAACGATTGAAGTCAATGAAAGTGTTAAAACAGATATGCGAAATTTCTTTGACTTGATAGAGAAAGAAGACATAAATATGAATGCGTTAAAGTTGGATTACACAAAAGAACAAGCAATTTCAATTCTAAAACACGCATTCAAAATGGATTAAAAGAAGTATGAAATACTATGTTGTAGCTGATGTCCACGGTTTCTTTTCGGAACTCAAATCTGCACTTGCTGAAAAAGGATTTTTTAACGACAAAGAACCGCATAAACTCATTATGTGTGGCGATTTACTTGATCGAGGCGCAGAAGCACTTGAAATTCAATCGTTTATTTTGGATTTAATGAAAAAGGACGAAGTGATACTTATTCGTGGAAATCACGAAGATTTACTTGTTGACCTTGTTGAAAATGCAGACAAATGGGTGACTCAAAACGTAATGATGACACATCATTGGTCAAACGGCACTGTCGATTCCGTTTTGCAACTAACAGGAAAAGATTTAACTTCGTCGATCCTTTATCCGGAAGGATTTGCCTTAACGGCAAAAAACACTCCGTTTTATAAAACTATTCTACCGGCAATGAAAGACTATTACGAAACGAAGCATTACATTTTCGTCCACGGGTGGATTCCGTGCCATGTCATCGGTCGTGGAGTTAGCACATACGACACATATTTTTATCAAGAGAATTGGCGAGAGCAAAATGAAGAACAATGGAATCGCGCACGTTGGTTAAACGGAATGGCTGCAGCAAGTCAACAGGTTATAGAACCTGATAAAACTATTGTTTGCGGACATTGGCATTGCTCATACGGTCACTCGGCATTAGAGGGTAAATGCTCGGAATTTGGTGAAGGTGCAAACTTCTCACCATATTATGCCAAAGGCATAATTGCAATAGACGCCTGCACGGCATATTCGGGCAAAGTGAATTGCCTTATAATAGATGATTAAATAATGGTAACCAATATTATAGTGTTGCGGTGTGGAAAAATGTTAAGTAGATAGAACAAGAGGGAGATATGAGTAGTGCAAAAAATAGCGACATACAATCAGAAATAGATGAATTGTATGGAAAAATGTATACGCTGAATGACTTGCTTTTGCAAAGGTCTGAAAAGACTATTGGCGAGGGCGAGATTTATTCTGCCGTTGATATTTTTGATTTTTATATAAGCTCACATGCAATGGCGTACTTAAAGTATCTGTATATCGGTGATATGTACAATATTTCGATATATTTAAGTGCTCGCTGTATTTTAGAAGGTCTTGCATTAAAAAGATTGTGCCATAGAGAAATTGTTGGTACCGTAAAAGAAGAATTATTGCAAAAGCAAGCCTTTTTGATTGAATATAAATACTATAAGAATTTTGACGACATAGCTGAAAAAATACTCTTGCCGGAAAAACTCAGCATTGATTATAGAAACGCATGTGCTTTTTATGAAGAAAAGCTTGCGAAGGAGTGTTCTTCAGAAGAGATCGATAGAATATTAAAATCTCCAATTCCGTTTTTATGTCAAAGTCACACTAATTATAGAAAAATCATTGCGGAAGAATTAGGCGAAGAGATCGCTTCTTTGTATGGGTTGTGCAGTTCATTTGTTCATCCATCGACAAATGATGCATATAAATCGGATTGCTTTCGATTAGTGCTTCCTATATATGAACTGCTAAAAGTTGAGTATGGAAATTTATCAAAATCAAAATCGTCTTTAAGTTTGGATTTTGCACAAACAAGATCTCAGATTTCGGATAATTTTTATAACCTAATGTCAGAAGAAACGAGTATTTTGTGCTCTGTAGCAAATGTGTTTGAACAAAAATTCGGTAATAATTATGTGTCTAATACATTTCGAACAATAGGATATATATTGCCTGATTTAGCGATAGAAAAGCAATTAGGCTTGACGGAACAAACAAAATGCAAATGGAAAGTTTTATTGGAGTTGTGTGCTACATTTGATTATATGTATGTAAAATTTTTTGGAGAAGAATTGCGTTTCAAACTTCTGGATCTTCATGGGCAAGTACAAGAGCTTCGCAATATAAATAAAGAATATGATTTAGGTGAGGCATATCAAGTATACTGTCAAATTTATAAACACCCTTGTGACAGGGAGCGGTTTAATGATAGTTTTAAACAGCCTCTAGGCTATTTAATTGATCAAAAAGGAAGTGTTCCGTCTTTAACTAAAGTCGTATGTGAATTCATAAAAAAATTCGAAAATAAAAATGAAAGCTGTATATCCGGTGAGCGGGCTATGCTTTTAGATTATATGGAAAGTCAAATGATATCTCATGCAAACGGATATATGTGGTTTGCTAATTCCGGTGCGTTTAGCGATACAAATAACATATTTAAGGGTATAGATATTAGTTTAATGACTATATTCAGAGAATTACATACAGTGTTTCTGACACATCGCGCCGTAGAAGAGAGTAAAGAGTATAAAAGCATAATTAATATACTAAGGAACAGTCAGAAAAAGTTGGATGGGATTATTAAAGCTAAAGCATCGATACTTGCGTTGCCGATGGCTCACAAGTGGCATGTTTCTTAAGTGGATTTAAAAATTACTTTATGGGTAGCAAAACTTTGTTTTGATAAAAAACTCGAAAGCTTAATAATTGAGTATGGGAAGTGACCTGTTTTTATTGACTTTTTACGCAAAAAGTGTTATTTTTCTAAGTGAAAAGTAGTGCTTTGCCGATTATGTCAAAGGACGTGGTTTACAGCCCGCCAAGATGAACCTAAGCTGAACCCGTAAAAAGGTTAAAGTGCGGGTTCATTTTTTTATGCTCAAAATACGGGTTCAAATCACAAGAGCATAGCAAAAGGGATTTGAAACCACAGTATTGTTTTTCCATAAAATTTGCGGTCAGGCATTTATTTGATGCTTGACTTTTTTTATTTTTAGTTAGTTTAACCATATTTCAATTGCCTTTCGTCTGTGGTTTGTAACCGCCGCGTAACTTCGATGTGATGTTTTTTGTTGTGTGCAAACAGCATACACGAAAGAAAAACTAAATGTAACAGACTTTACCAATTACTTTGGGGCGCGACCGTGAACTTTTGGATATATACCGCAAACAACCCATAAAAATTTGAAAAAAAAACATAAAAAAACAAAAAGCCGATCGGTTTCGACAAGAAAAACCAAACGGCTGAGTGAAATAACGAAAAATATTTACAATGCACTATTTCTTAACATTGACTTTTTGTGAAATAACAGTTTGTCAAACTACAATATACGACAAAAGAACCTTTCAAAAGATTAGATAACCCGCTGAATTACCCTTGACAATGACAGATTTGTCGAGTAAAATAAATTCAGACTTTATTTTACTCAATATTATTTGTGGGGTTGTATCAATGTATATAAAAAGACATCTTGAAAATGAAGTAATGAAGGCATCGAAAAATTATCCCGTAGTTATGGTTTGCGGACAAAGACAAGTCGGAAAGTCTACCATGTTAAACCATATTAAGGAGATCGACCGAAAATACGTTACGCTTGACGATATAAATGCGCGTCGCCTTGCAGAAACCGACGTGGGTTTATTTTTTGAAACATACGGAACGAAACTATTGATAGACGAATTCCAGCGCGTTCCGTCAATTTTACTTGAATTAAAGCGAATCGTAGACGAAAAAGCCCTAAGCGGCGAAGATAATTCCGGTATGTTCTGGCTTACAGGCTCGCAAAAATTCAAGATGATGCAAAACGTTTCTGAATCGCTTGCCGGGCGTGTTGCCGTATTCGATATGGCGAGTCTTTCTAATGCAGAAATAGAAGAACGTGAGGCGCATTGCTTTTCGCCTGAACTTGATGTGTTGAAAGAAAGGGCAAAAACTGCAAGAAAAAAGGATATTCACGAAATTTATCAAGATATTTTCCGTGGTGGCATGCCTAAACTTATAACGTCGGATATTGACCGCGATCGGTATTATTCCGATTACGTCAATACGTATCTTGAAAGGGATATAGAAGATTTATCGCAAGTCGGCAAATTAAGCGAATTTTATGATTTTCTTGTTCTGCTTGCCGCAAGAACGGCGCAAGAACTCAAATATGATGAGCTTGCAAAGGCGGTAGGCGTATCAGCACCCACGGTTAAAAACTGGGTTAGTATACTCGAAAGGTCGGGAGTTATCGTAATTTTACGCCCCTATGCGTCCACTTTAACAAACAGGCTTGTAAAAACGCCTAAACTATATTTTATGGACACGGGACTGTGCGCTTATTTATGTCGTTGGCCTACTGCCGAAACTTTAGAAAACGGTGCAATGGACGGCGCGTTTTTGGAAACTTACGTTGTATCCGAGATTATAAAGAGTTATTACAACGCGGGAAAAACGCCCGATTTATATTACTATCGCGATATCGATAAAAAGGAAATAGACCTACTTATCGAAAAGGGCGATAAACTTTATCCGATAGAAGTTAAAAAGGCTAAAAACCCTACACATGCGGATAAAAATTTCGACGTGCTGAAAGTGTTCAAAAAACAAATCGAGCCCGGCATAATTTTTTGTATGAGCGACGAATTGATCCCATATAGCAGAAACGCTTGGTTCTGTCCTGTTTCGGTTATATAAAAACAGTTTTCAATTCTATTTTTCGATGCTAAACGCACCGACGAGCAAAATCCGAAGAGTATTACGGCGAAAATAGAAAAAATACGTCAGGAAGCATCCGACTAAAGACGATACGAAAGAAGTAAAAGTATAATACACCGCGAAAAAAAAGCAGTTATCCGAAATTTTCGGATAACTGCTTCAAATGGCAAAACCTACGCGTACAGTGAGTGTCGTTTAACGCATAATCGGCCGCCGACACAAGCCGAGGCTTGACCACTATTAGTTTATTGGTAAAAATAGATTATGGCTGTAACTCTAATCGTGCACGCTCGGGTGCCAAAAATTATTAGTGATGGCTACAACCCTACGAAAAACATTCCTTTATGCCCCGCATTTGCCGTTAAAAAACGTCAGAGGAAGGTACATTTTTTCGCCTCTCCCGTTCACAGAAATTTCCAGAACAATTTCTGTTTTCGCAGAAGTAAGATTGTGCGGTGTAAATGAAAAATCAATTGAATTTACATTGCTGCTGCCATGCCAATGCTCGAGTCCCACACATTGTTCCTTGCAGCCCTTAACTTCCCATGTTTCGGGAATTCCGAGATAGCGCAACTTCAGATATTGCGGAGTATAAAGATTATTTACAAAAGTCAGCTTAAGCGTTTTTTCTGTTCCGTCTTCGACAGAAACGCGAGTGTCGTCATAAGTAACTTTTACCGTAAGCCCGCGAAAATGGAAGCGCACCGTTCGCCCTTGTTCTTCAAGCAATTCCCAAAAGTCTTCATGCTTGTTGCAGCGGAACGCACCTTTGCGATACTTGAATTCCGCAACAGGCACTATCGTGTATTCTCCGTTTTCATCAAAATAGCAATAATCCTGTAACACTACAGGCGTCTGTCTTGCAATACGGCTGCAAAGTTCGGGAATGGTCTTAGGTAGGAAAACATTGTCTGTACGAAGAGTGCAAGTGGCAATTTGCTGCGAGCAAGCATTTTTCCATTTTTCGGGCAGGTTGCTTTCACCTGCGATAATTCCCAAAATAGAGCCCAGCGTACCGGCTGTACAATCACTGTCCTCGCCGCAATTCACCGCAAGACATACCGATTTTGCAAAATCTCCTTCCCCGTAATACCAACCAAGCAACACAATGCCTATTGCCGCAGGAGCATCATATCCGTGTTCTGCCCCGGGGATATCCTCGTCCTTTTGTTGTACGGGACATTTATCGCAAGCGGGAACGAGTGACGTTCCTTTCCACTCCCCGTCCATTTCGCCAAACGATGACGGTAGTGCAATCAATAATTTTTTTCTCGCCGTTTTCCAGTCATCGCCGTTTTTGTAACACTGACGTATCAACGCCACGGCGCGGCTTACTCCGCAATCTTCGGGAATATACGAAAGACCGATTTCAATCAATTTTTCTCTGTCTGATTCAAAAAAAGCCGCCGCTTGTACCGCCGCCGTAAATGTAGCGGCATAGACTCCCTCGTCGCTGTGATCTACGCACGCGTCGTAGTAGGCATAGTTTGCAGCCAAAGCAGGGTTTCCCGCGCAAAGACACGACCAGATTTCCGTGCGAATCCACGCCCCGTTGCTGTTGCGATTTTCATTACGCAAGTATCCCGAAAGCGGAGGTAAAATCCCCATACCGAAATTATTCTTGCTTGTACCGTATTCCGAAATCTGCGCGCTTACATACGTTTCCCAGTATTCCGCAAGCACAAGCGAATCAATGTGCCGTCCCTCTCGTTCAACTGCGGCAAGCCAGACAAGTTGCAAATCCACGTCGTCATTCGGGATGGGAGACGATATATCTTGCATAAACCAATCAAGATTGTACACGCCGCGATAACATTCAAACGGCGCGCCAAGCGTTCCGCCGATATTTTTACCTGTGTAGCAGCCTTTCACCTTGTCTAAATATTTTTTGTAATCAAGTTGCATATACTTCAATCCTTTCACTTTTGCATATTAGTGTAGATGTTGATTAAATAATAACGTCTTTTTTCAACTTTCTCAACAAATTGTCTGTATCCGGCGAAAAATATGCCTGATCCGTTACGTCATTCGTGCTGCGTTTCTTGTTTCAGCAGAGTTGCGTAGCGCAACATTTGTTTGCGCGAAGACACGCCGAGTTTTTCCAGAATATTGTGGTTGTGGAACTTGAGCGTACTTTCGCGTATATTTAGTATATCGGCGATTTCTTTTGCGGTTTTGCCTTGCAGATAGAGGTTAAAAATTGTTTTTTCTGTTTTTGTAAGTTCTTTCAGCCCGATTTTGAATGCTTCGTAGTTGTCGGGATCTATCTCGTTTTTGCGGGAATAAGCCAGGCGGTCGATTTCAGTTTGCCGCTTGTCTATTTCGCTGGTCTGGTTTTCGGTAACGATAGCAAGTTCTTCGTTCTGACGTTTCAGGTTTTCCGTTTCGATGTCGCGTAGTCTGTCCTGCTCGGCAAGATAGACAAACAAATCGTCGATTTCGATAATATCGGATTTTGTTTCCCCGTGTTCCTGCATGCGTATTTTTTCAAGGCTTTTTATTACCGGTGAAACGAATTTTCGCGAAAAAATCACGCAAAGCACAACGGCGGAAAACACAAGCAAAAAGCATACCAACACGATTCTTAAAACATTGACTGTAACGGTTTTGTCGAATTCGCTTTTCGGTTGCATAACCACAAGAGTGTAGGATGTATCGCAGATAACAACTTCCTTTTTAGCGGCAACGAAAGTGTTTTCGCCCGAGAACTGGGTGAGCGAGCCGTTTATTTCTTTGGGGACGAGCGTGCCGCCCGGTTTCAAAGAATAGCCGCCGAGGACGCCCGCCCAGAATATGTTTTCACAGTCTATTTTGCCGTCACTTGTCGTTTTGGAAAAGGTGCAGGTCAGTTGTTCCAGTCTTGTGGGTTGAGCAAAGAAATCTTTGAAGTAATTATTCGAGATTTCAAATCCGCAAATGCCGTAATACGTTCCGTCTGCCCCAAACAGAGGGGAGAGAAAAGCCATTGCTTCTTCGCTTGTTCCGTTAAGCGTAAAAATATCGGTCAACACCGATTTTTTTTCTTTGACGGTTGTTTCGTTGAAGAAATTTTTTATTTGCTGCACGTAATCGGTTTTGAATTCCAAACGCCATTTACGGTGCGGCATTATGTTGTTTGTTCTCCCGAGTTCCGCGCTGCCCCTGAACAGCAGCAGCGTTTCGTCCGTGCGGTCAAGGGTACTGCGTTGAAAATACAATCCCGTTCGGGACTTGTCAGAGTTGGCTGTGCCTGTATTCACGGTTGCGTCAAGCATTATAAACGCGCCCGAAGCATCCGCTTTCAGCAATTCCTCTTTAAGTTTGGGGAAAAGTACCTCCTGTACGCCTTCCGTATATAATTGAGAATCGTTGAGCGCGCTTATATGAATGCCTTTTTCATTCAGATAATTGTCTATTATCGCCGAAGAATCGTTTGCAAGCATCTCGTTCATCATCGAAAGATCGTCAAAAAATTTTTCGATTTGTCTTGTGTAAAACTCGGCTTGAAAAGTCAGATTGGTTGAATATTTTTCCGTTGTTGTAGAAAACTGCCCGACGAAAAACAAGCCGGTTGCGATAAACATAACGACAACAAGAACAAGCGCAAGCATGTACAACAAAAGTTTACGATGCATAGATGTTTTCTTTTTTTTGAAATCCATGAACTTCATATTCCGGTCGCTCCGCAATTTTTTGTCAGCCGACGTTAAACAGCGCGGCTTCCATGTCGGCAACTATTTGTTCGCAAGTTTCGCCTTTTTCGTATCTGGTTTCAAGCGTTTTCTGGATGTTACGGATTTTTTCGTACAAAGCGTACACTTTGGAGTAATACCCCTCAAGACTCGGTTCTTGCTTAAATGAGCAGGTTTCGACGGTTGTGGTCAGTGCCTTATAAAGGTTTCTGTAGGCTTCCGACTTAAAAGATTTATCGCCGATTTTATCAAAAGCCCCCGTTCTTACGGGCATGTAACCCGTTGAAAGAACAAAATCCACATTACGGCGTTCTTCGGTGAACCATTTTGCGAAAACGGTTGCCGCTTCGGTCTTGATATCAGTCGTTTTGTAAGCGCAAAGCCCGACGCCCGATTGCGTTGCGACTTTTTGTTTGCCTGTCTGTTGCGGCAAGGGCAAGACTTTCAGATTCATTGCTTCGGACGTGTTGTCGGGGTAGGTGATTTCGTCGTTGTAGTAGAGCACGGAAGCCGACGAACCGATACCTGCGCAGGTCTGTCCCGTCATAACCTGCGTGTTGGAATACAAATCGGATACGACTATGTGTCCTTTGGCGATAGACGTGGCAAACATTTCGTATGCTTTTGTCAGCGCGTGGTTGTTTGCGTCGTACCAGCCGTCTTTATACAAAATATTTTCTCCTTCGGACATGGCGCACAGTTCTGCAAGCCTTATCAGATAATCTATTGCGCAGAACGGTTTACCGCCGGACCACTCGTAATACTTTTCGGCAACGGAGAAAAATCCTTTCCAGGTTGCGAGGTCGGACAGCGAAACATCTTTATCGGCTGCAAATCTGTCAAAAACTCCGCCCGCGATGAAGAGCATATAAGTCGATTTTGAAACGGGAAAAACAACAAGTTTGTCGTCTACCATTCCGTCGCTCAAAAAATCGGGGACGAAATTGTCAAGTTCGGACGGTGAAAAGTAATCGTTCCAGTTCAGAAGGTTGTCCGTACCCAGGCCGCGCGCGTCGCCGGAGTGGCAAAAGAATAAATCGGGCATTTCCTTGGAACCCGCCTTGCCTGTTTGCGCGTCTTTCAACTTTTTGCCGATTTGCGAAGCGTTTGACATCAGCGTAACGTTTATGATGATGCCCTTGTCTTTGCCGACGGTTGAGTTGAATTGCTCAATGATGTCGTTCATGGGAGAATTGACCTGTTCGCCGTAAACGTGCCACATAGTAAGAGTCGTCGGTTTTTTAGGATCCAGCAAGGAGTTGGTTTTGTCGCATGCAAAAAAAGTAAAGGTTGTTGCGAGCATCATCGCAATGACGATAAACAATGAAAAAAATTTTTTAGTCTTGCATCTCATGTCAATCTCCCGTCATCGGGCACAAGAGCGTTTACTCACCCGATTTATAATTTTTTTGATTTTTTTCGGTTTTCCCCACCTTTTTCAGTTTTGGGTGGGGGAATTTTCATTGTGTTTTTGCTATACTCACGATACTTCAAACGTTGCCGTTGCGAGAGGAAACGTTGTAGATATATACAATATATCATACAAGCGCGGTGAAGTCAATTCGCATTTGCAACAACGGAAGAGATATTATACACAACAAACGGACGTAATAAGGAGATGCTATTATGACACACAACACACGAAAAACCAAGATATTTATGTTTGCGTTGGGGCTGGTTATGTTCCTTGCGCTTATGCCGGGCATAGCGATGGCAAGCCCGACTTTTGCAGCATATGCGGCAGGAGAAACGGAGATTGACACATTGAGCGTAGCGTTCAACAGGGTAAACGTAGGCGAAAGCCTTGCCGCCGCGTTTGAATTCGAGGACGAAACGGCAAAAACGCTCAAAGTTCCTGCGGGCGCAAACTATACCGCAACGCTCGTATTCGTAACAAAAAACGGACAAGCAACAACGGTGTGGGAAAAAGACAAAGCGTCGTTCCCGTGGAGCAGGGTTGAAAACCAACTTGTCGAGCAGAAGGTCGCGTATTGTATCCGCGTCTTTTTTGAGCCGAAAGAAAACTACAAACTGTCCAAAGACGCAGACGTGCTTAAAAGCCATATGAAAGTGACGGGTGCGGAACTCGGCAAAGGCAAGGATATAGAACTTTGGGACAGCGCAGGACAAAACTCCGTTACAACGGCAATAGAAATGGATTTTCTCATTTCCAGAGGAATGACGTATGTCGGCTATCCGCGATACATAGCTCCCCGAATCAACGAAAAGGTGTCGGGCCAAATCGCCACAGAATATACCGATACGGGTATGTGGATCAGCGGCGCGCCCGCTCCTTATGAGTATGAGGCAAAGATTGCGCCCATAGGAATGGAAATTCAGACAAGTAACGTTTTTGACAAATCGTATTGCTACTATCAAATAACCGCAAAAAACGCAATGGACGGCGGAACGATGTACATCACCGCAACGGCAAAGGACGGGCAGACTTGCGATATTCCCGTAACGATTGCGGCAGTATCGGGTGGACACGAGCATACCTGGGTGGAAAAAATCGAGAAGATAGATTTCGAACATCACGGCTACACAAAATGCACCGACCCTGCTTGCCCAGGCGTTGCCCCTGCTTTTGACAAAGGCTCGCAGTATGCAAGCCACGAGTTTGTTGGCGGTTGTACTGAAAAATGCACAACGTGTGGCGATCTCGGCAATCCCAACGCTAAACATAATCTCAAATTGATTGCAGTAAAACCCGCAACTTGCTCGACGACGGGTATGAATGCACACTATACGCGAAGGGTGCGGAAAATACTTTGACGAAAGCAAAACCGAAACAACCGAAGCAGCGTTGACTATCCCCACAAACGACGATCATACATTTGGCACGCTTATTGATGAAACCCCCGCAACTTGTATCGCAGGCGGCAAGCAAGCACACTACAAATGCACAGCGTGCGGAAAATACTTTGACGAGGACAAAAACGAAACAACCGAAGAAGCGTTGAAAACTCCCGTCAGCCCATACTACGGGCATAGTTTTGGTTTTTGGGTAGAAGAACAGTACGCAACTTGTCAAGCCCAGGGCAGAAAAGGATACAAGCATTGCAGCATCTGCAACAAGGATTACGACGCAAGCAATACGGAAATTACCGATTTTGATATCCCTGTCAATCCTGACGGTCACGAATTGGGTGATTTGGTTGCAGAAGTTTCTGCAACTTGCAAAGATACCGGTGTAAAGGCGCATAGAGTTTGCAATTTGTGCGGAAAAAATTGCGACCCGATAACCCGAAAAGAGATTGCGGACTTGACTATCCCCACCACAAACAACCATACCTATGGTGAGTTGATTCCCGAAGTGCCTGCAACAACCACAGAATTTGGCGTGAAAGAACACAAAGATTGCTCGGTTTGCGGAAGACACTTTGATAAAGACGGCAGCGAAATTACCGAGCTTAGAATTGCCAAAATCGGCACACATAATGTAATAGTCAACGGCGAAAGCAATTTCTATACACACGGCGAAAGCGTAACCGTAACGGCAAACGATCCGGCAGAAGGCAAAGTGTTCACAGGCTGGCAGGACGCAAGCGGTGCAATCGTCAGCACCGACAAGAGTTACACCTTCAAGGTAACCGGCGAAACAACGCTTACGGCTGTGTATGAAGATGCTCCCGCGGCAAAGGACGGACTGTCGGGCGGCGCGATTGCGGGTATAGTAATCGGTTCGGCAGCGGTCGCGGGAATCGGCGGATTTGCAATCTTCTGGTTCGTCGTCAGGAAAAAGACTTTTGCAGACTTAATTGTCACAATCAAGGGATTTTTCGTGAAAAAACAATAAAAAGCAAAAATAACGATTTTAAGTCGTGGATTTTCGGCGATTTGGAATAAATCACTAAAATTAAAAAAGGGAGTAAACCTATGAAAAGAAAAATATTTCTCACAATTATGACGCTGGTGCTGACAATAGTCCTGTTCGCTGCTTGCGACAAAGGCGTACAACACAATTTTTCGGAAGAATGGAGCAACAACGAGACGCATCACTGGCACGCGTGCACAGACGATGGCTGCAAGGAAACCAAAGACAAAGCCGAGCACTCCTGGAACGACGGCAGCGTGACGGTTGAGCCGACCACGGAAAAGGAAGGAACCATGCTTTACGCCTGCACGGTTTGCCACAGAGAAAAGACCGCGAAGATTGACAAACTTGTCGCCGAAAAAGAATATACGATAACCTTTGACAGCAAGGGCGGCAGTGCGGTATAACCCGTCAAGGCAAGCGCAGGCGCGGCGATCACAGCCCCTGCCGCTCCCACCAAAGAAGGCTTTGTGTTTGCAGGCTGGTACGAAAGTACGGACGGCGGAGTAACGCTTTCCGACACGCAATTCAGTTTTGCATATATGCCTGCAAGAGTGTTCACTCTCTACGCAAAATGGGCTACTGCCGACATCAAGGGCAAGACTTTCAACAAAGTTGATGCCGTTTTCGAGTGGGAGTCCGAAGCCGTCAAGCAAGCGCTCCTTGCGGAAATGAAAATGACGGAGGAGCAGTTTATACAAACTCATAAGGTATCAAAAATTACGCTCGTTTTTGCGGCAGATAAAGATTCCGTGACAGTGACCTACGATCAAAGCCCGGGCCAAGAAGACGATAAAGGCAAAGGCATCGCAACGCTGTTGTACAAGATTAAAGGTACTGCCATCGTGTTTTATGACAGCCGGGAAGATATGGAACAAGAACTCCCCGCTCACGAACTGGGCTTGTTTGTAGGCTCGACGTTTGAGTTGTCCGCAGATAAAACGACCATTATACAGAGCAATATCCAACCGGGAATGGGAACGATTAAATATAAGTTCAGCGTTGAAGTAAAATAAACCTACAAAGGCGCGCCGGTTTTTCAAAACGGCAAAAACCTGCCTGTAAGTCGATTGTCGGCACAAAACGGCAGGGGTAAAGTATAGTTTTACAACACTAAAAAGCAAAGCAAGTTTTTTGAATCGCAAATTTCAGCCGCGTTTTGAAAAAACAAAAAGAAAAAGGAGACAAAATCCATGAAGAAAAGGCTACTTTGCATCATACTCGTTGTATTGGTCGCAATAGGTTTGTGCGTTTTTGCAATCTGCGTAGGTTGCAACGGCGATGGCAAAACGAATGAACTGAAAAGCAGCATGGGAGTTACGCTTACCGGCGGAAACTTCGGGAAAAAGGCAAACCTGATAACCGAAAAAGTGGAAATGTCGGAAGAAACCGTCAAAAGCACGATTAAAAAACTGCCCGCAGAGTTCAAGTTGCTCGCCGACGAAAAAATGGTGACAATCGACATTTCGGTAGAATCCGACGGCGTAAAGGTACAACCCGACGGAAAAGTCACGGTGTCCGTACCCGCTCCCATAGAAGGCGTCGAAGAATATTTAGTTTTCCACATCAAGAGCGAAAGCAGGGTCGAACGACTCGACTGCGAGTTCAAAGACGGGAAAGTTATTTTTGAAACGGACTCTTTCTCTCCTTACGTTTTTCTTGACAACTCAAATAGTTCGGCGCTCGTTATAAAGAATCCCGGTCCGTGCGAGGGAACGGTTATCGTATCGTCTGAAATCGAATTTATTTATGGGGTAGAGTATAGGATAATTGACCATGTAATTGACAAAATCTATTCCGGCGAAGAAAAGACAATCTATTCCAAAGCGAACAAAAAATTGAATCTTTCCGTTGAATGCGGATATGATTTTGTTCACAGCGGCTGGTTTGTAGAGAAAGACGGCGAAATCGAAAGCTCTCCGCTTTCAACGGAAAGCCGAGTTGATCATAAAACCGTTGCCGGCACAACGACGATAGTTTGCAAATTCGCGGCTGATCTTACCGATATGGAAAGCATATGGGCGTTCCCCGGCAATTCAAACATGCCCAAGGGCTACGCGGACGGAAGAGCCGCCACGTCGGTGTACATCAAACCCGGCAATCAGCCGGGAATCGACTTAAGCAAACTTATAATCAAGGGTAAAAAGAGAAAAGACTTCATACTTTTGTACACGCTTCTTGCGCCGGAACAATTCGTCGTTACGGGGCTTGACGAGATCGATTATTCCAAAGAGGGCGACTATCGCGTGGAATATAAGGTCAGAGTCAGCGACGAAAAAGAACTTACTCTTGTTATAACCGTTCATATTTCCGAGAAGAACAGCGACATTATGGTCAGAGCCGGGAAAGGCGGACAATTCCATATGGAAGAAAAATATGACGTCTACACCGAAAAACAGCTTGTCTTCGCCGATAAGGATCAGAAGTACAGCATTACCGCCGTACCCGATCGCGATTTCGATTTCGACGGTTGGTACAGATGGTACGCCGGCGGCGTTCTCGGCGATCGTCTCTCCGAAAATGCGACTTACGAAGTAGGCATGAGCGACTATGACTTAAACATTATCGCTATGTTTAAGATCAAACCCGAAAAATCCAATCTCAAAACTGACGTTTATCAGTTGCATCACTGGGTGGGCGAATCGGGACTGCCCCGAGTATACAGAGAGGGCGTGGCACAGCTTGAAGCGCAAAACATATTGTATTACAAACCAGGCACGCCCGAAACCGACTTCCTGAAGCTGGACGAAAGAGGTCTTCGCCGTAAAGATAACCCGACCGACGGCAACGTGTACGAACGCGTACAATTGTACTTCGGCGATTATTCCATAGATTACGGCGGACTGGACTTCAATAAAGAAGGCGTCTACTACATGAAATACACTCTGCATTTCAGCAGGATAAACAAAGCGGTGAAAGATGAAACATTCAACGCTTTCTACGTGTACGTTTCGGAAAAGTTCGCGCATCTTACCGTCGAACTCGGAGGCAAAGGCTCTATCACAGAGAAAAACAATCAGTTTAACGAAATTAAGACGAGTAACATTCCCCATGTTTTAGATTATTTCGCGCTCGGTAATACAAGAGAGTTACTGGCAACGCCCGCCGATGGATATATATTCGCCGGCTGGTATCTGGTGGACAAAGACGGTAACCTTTCCGAAGAACCCGTTTCGACGGAAAAAGAATACGTATTCAGTCAAAACGGCACAGACGTGCATATCAAAGCCTTGTTCGTGGAAGAAACCGCAACGCTTGACGTTGCCTGCGAAGGGTTTGAATACGGATTCTTCCATTACAACCTGTCGACCAAAAAACAAGCCGACCTTACGGGACTTACCGTAAAGACCGACAAAGGCAACGTTCTTGACGCGTCCGAATACATTGTAGACGCAAGCAAAGTGGACTACACAAAGACGGGCGACCATGAAATTGTAATTACTTACAAGTACGACAAGACCGTAAAAGCCACGCTCATGGTAAGCGTACCCAAAGCCGAAACAATTTCGTATCTGCTGGATAGGGACGAAACGCAGGGCGTGATACAGAAAGGCGGCGAAGTCTTTGTAAACACTCCCGACGGAAAAAGAGAAGAAGTCGACCTCGGTGGAACGCTTACACTGACGGCTGTACCCAGCGAAGAATACAGGTTTGCCGGTTGGTATGTAACAAACTCCGCCCCCGGCTCCGGCTCCGAAGAAAAACGCTTCTATTCGTCGAATGCGACCGAAACCTTTACGATAACCGACAACACCTACATTTACGCGCAGTTTGCCGAAAAGGAAAGGGTTACATTAACCGTTGTCGCCGGTGAACACGGAAACATTTACAACGATAACGTTGAGGGTTCTCACGCCGAAAAGCAACTGCAATTTGTGGTTGTCGAAGGCTCCAAGGTTAAAGTTTCGGCAAGCGGAGAGGCCGTTTACTTCAAATTCATCGGCTGGTACGACGGCGAAGGCGAAAATGCCGCGCTTATTTCCGACAAAGACGTTTGGGAGTTTACCGTAAATGAAGACGCTACCGTTTACGCAAGATTCGACTATGCGTTCTTCGTCTATGCAAGAATAGAGAGTGACGGTGCAGGCGAGTTTGTAGGCGAGGGTGTTACCGCCGAAGGAAACTTTTATGTCGGCGACCTGCCCGACAATGCAAGCGTTACCGTCGAGGTTAAACCCAACGCAGGCTACCGCTTTGTAGGCTGGTTCCCCTCTTCCGACAGCGAAGGTTACAATGCGGACGAGTTGATTTCGACCGACCTTAAATACACCTTTAACGTAAGCGAAAAAACAGGTAACGTTAATCTGACCGCTATGTTCAGAGGTGCCGTTACCGAGATTAAGCTCCATGACCTCAACGATTACCACTTTGAGACCGACGAAAACGGCAATCCGAAAGAAGAATACGTGTTTAATCTTAACAGCGAATATTGGGTTGATTTCGAACACATTACCGTACTCGGAAAAGTCGGCGACAAATACGAAAGACTTTGCCGCGGCTTGGAATACAGCATTGAAAGTACGATAGGCGTCAGCGAAAACAACATGCTCGATACGAGTAAAGTAGGCACTTACACCGTTACTTACACCTATCTTGCCAACCCCTCGTTAAAGGCGGTAATCACTATCAGAATAGCGGAACAATTCAACTTCCTTGCGCAATGCCACAAACGTGATGGGGTTACATCACCGAAAACGGCAAGACGGTCGAATTCGGCAACGGCAGAATAGTTGAAAAAGGTACACAGATAACGCTTACCGCCGTTGCGAACGAGGGGTACAACTTCCTCGGCTGGTATTTCTACGACGACCAACAGGCCGAAAAGTTGATTTCCCCCGACGCGACATACACCTTTACGGTAAACCGCGAGTTGTATGTTTTTGCCAAATTTGCCCAAAAAGAAATGTACAACTTTATCGCTTATGTAGACGGCTACACCGGCGGACATATCACCGAAAACGGCAACACGGTCGTATTCGGCAACGGCAGAATGGTTGAAAAAGGTACTCAGATAACTCTTACCGCCGTGGCAGACGAAGGATTTACTTTCGTCGGCTGGTATAAATCCGTTGGCGATCAGACCGAGGAACTCATCTCTGCGGACGCAAACTACACATTTACCGTTACCGAAGAAACGTATGTGTACGCAAAGTTTGATAAAAACTCGGGCAACTGAGTGCGGCCGAACGGCAAAACAACCGCCCGCAAACAGCAGCGGTGCACAACACAGTAAGAATTGAAGAGGGTTGGCTTACCCTCTTCAAGACTTGAATAAAAAAATAAAACAAAAGGAGTAAAACCATGAAAAGAAAATCACTGCTTACTATTTTGACAATAGCAATGGTGTTTGTATTGTCGCTTTCGGTTCTTACCGCTTGCAACAAAAACAAACACGAGTTTTCAACCGAATGGAAGTTTGACGAAAAAACCCACTGGCACGAATGCACCACGAAGAATCACACCGACACAACGGAGAAAACCCCTCACGTGTTCACGTGGACAGAAAAAACGCCCGCAGGCGTTCACACGGACAAGGTCGAAAAGGGCGTATGTGAATGCGGATACGAAACCGAAAGGACAATATCCGACACCGCAACGCACGTTTACGGCGAGGAATGGAAAAAAGACGCGACGGGACACTGGCACGAATCGACTTGTGACGCAAAGGCTCCCACGCATGACGTAATGAAGAGCGATTTCGCCGCGCATACCTTTGGCGAAGGCGAAGTTACCAAACCGGCGGACTACGGCGTAGTCGGCGAAAAGAAATTCACCTGCACGGTATGCGGATACGAAAAGACAGCGCCCATCGAAGCACTTGGTGCAAAGGACAACGAAATCGCACTTGTTGCCGGCAAAACGCTTGGCAAGGAATACGACGGAGAAGTTGTTTCGATTACGAAAGACGATTTCGTAATTAACGGCAATCGCGAACCCGCAATTATGTTCAAGGTAAAAGGCTCGGACGACAATACATACACTGCAACCGCCCCGAAGAAAGTCGGCGAATATACCGTGAAAGTCAGCGTAGCAGCCACGGCAGAGTGGAAATCCGCGACAAAAACTTTCGACTTTGCAATCACCCCCATGGTAATCAGCGTTGACTGGGAGCATCCATACGATAATAAAAATGTTTTCTCAGGCGAACCCGCCGAATTGATTCCAGGCGAAGAAGCAACAATTACCGTTACAATGAGTAGCGCCAACGTCGGAGCAGAAGTTCAAAGCTTTGAAATCACAGGAAAAGACGCGGGCAATTACAGCCTTGCAAGAGAAGACGTCAACGTGGAAATCATCAAAGCAGACATTAACTTTGAAATCAGCAATGCGAGCGCATTTAATGAGTTGTTCTTTGTCGGCGCAACGAATATCCCCGATCCCACAACAAATTACGTTGAAATCGGCACCGGTTACGGCGAAAGGACTATCGAGTGGATAAGGCACCTTGGTGACGGCGTTTGGAGTCGCACCCTTACAAAAGACGAAGTAATAGGAACAGCAGGCGAATATCGCGTGCGCATTAAATATGCGGAAGGCGACAACTACAATTTCGGTGCCACCCAGTACGTCAGCTTCACTGTAAAGAAAGAAAGCGTGCTTACCATAAAAAATATAATCGGTCCTGATGGTAATCCTATCGCCGGCATAGCCGATAGTACTTTAGGAATTAAGTTTGGCGAAGATAGAATTAATATGCAGGCTCAGATAGACGGATTATGCGAATATTTGACAAACACAGACAATGCAGAGAAATACTTTATTATCAGAGTTCAGTGCGGAGAAACCGTCATTGCAAGATTTGAAAGAAGAGGCGTGCAGACCACGAGCGATTTACATTATGTGTACACGTATGGCGGTATGTCGTTCGATAATGACCGAGTGACCGGTATGCATTTCGATTTGTTTGGCGCAAACGAGTACGTTAACGCGGAAGGCAAATGGATTGGTAACGAAGATTTGGAAATTACGATAGAAATAACAGACTCCAAAGACCACCCCGTACTCAGCAAAGACTCTTTGCAGAACAGCTCATCGGTTGGAGGCGGTCAAATCGCGGTGTTTGAAGTGCAACTTCCCGAGGGAGATGACGTTATTTGCACGTTCGACGTGAATTGGACGGGTGCGCCGAAGAATATCGAAATGGTATTGTACGATGCGGTTACCGGTTCCGAAACAAGCATTGTTGTTAATAAAGTCGGCGAAAACAAATTTACGTTCACGGAAACTTCCGGCAGAAAGAGTTTTTACTTGTACGTAGAAGAGTTGGAAGCGACCAATAATGCTTCGGGGTTTACGATAACGGCTTCCTTTACATCGCCGACAAGGCTTGAATTTCCCGAGGGCGCAAATGAACTTTCGTCCGGAGAATTGACCTATGCGGCAGGCGAAGAAAAGAGATTTGTTGTCCGTGCCGGTGCCAGCCTACAGAATGGAATGAAGTACACGTTTTCAAATATCCCCGAAGGCGCAACCGTAAAGGTTTATAGAGAAGACGGTTCAGCGGTGACTTTGTCGGCGGACAATTCTTTCACACTTCCGGCCAGAGTGCCCGTAAGAGATTATACCATCGTTGTCACAAACACCACCGACAACAATCTGAACATTAATTTCAGCATAACAAAAGAACAGACGCCCGGCGGCGGGATTGTAATTTCCTGATTGAAAGCATAGCAACAAAATAACAACAACAAAAGATCGGATAAGCGGGGTAAAACCCGCTTGTCCGAAAAACATTTTACTTAAAGAAGAAAATAATTAAATTTACATATAAAAAAATAACAACGGTTTTAAGTCGCGATTTTCGGCGATTTGGAATAAATCACTTAAATCAAAAAGGAGCAAGACTATGAAAAGAAAATCAATCATAACAGTGCTGGCGTTGGTAT
>OGOZ01000605.1_pt1 | contig 23778 bp, 19 predicted proteins | sample 1552801 | NCBI WGS metagenome assembly OGOZ01 (sample SAMEA2580196, study PRJEB22360) | human gut metagenome | biome: human gut; feature: human-associated habitat; material: faeces | place: Denmark | collected 2008/2010 | reverse complement strand
AAGCACCCTGAGCTGAGCGGGCTCTTGCCGCAGTTCGGGACAACATCCATGAAAGCCGACGGGGGCAAAAACCCGCAATCTGCACACGTGAATCAAACGACGGGGGCGAAAACCCATGATCTGCACCCGTGGCAATGAAATAAAGGGATGACGGGGGCAGAAACCCACGATTTGCACACGTGAGGGACAATATGAAGAACGACGGGGACAGAAGGGCCTGATTTGCACACGTGAATGGCAACCTTCACCACGACTGATTGGCAAATCACGCGGGATTGCGTATATTTGCGGCGGAAATTATTTCCAAGCCCCTGCGGACAATATGGATGGAATGCTGCGGCAGGTGGCAGACAGACGGACGGTCAGATAGACAGCCAGACAGTCAGATAGATAGACAGACAGACGGACGGTCTGATTGATTGATAGATAGATTGATAGTCAGGCAAATAGGCAAACAGACAAACAGACAAACAGACAGAATACGACAAATGAACTACTCTGGTTTAATCATAGCAGTTATCACATTTTTGGTAATTGGACTTTTTCACCCACTCGTAATCAAGAGCGAGTATTATTTCGGCACTAAATGCTGGTGGGCATTTGCGCTTGCAGGCCTGGCCTTCATCGTGGCAAGCCTTCTGGTAGAGAACAGCGTAGCAAGCCCCATTCTTGGAGTCGTGGGGTGCTCTTGCCTGTGGAGCATATTGGAGATTTTCGAACAGAGGGAGAGAGTCAGGAAAGGTTGGTTTCCGATGAATCCGAAGAGGAAATCAGAGTATTAGGCAAAGCGCGGGTGAAGTCATAGCCAGAGGCGGCCAGGCTGTCCAGGAGGAGGGCGAGGAGCTCGCTTGCTCCATCGAGTCTATCGTGGAGGAGGATGACCGAGCCGGGGCGTACCTGTTTCATAATCCGTTCTACAACAGGGACATACCAGTCGTGTCCAGACTGCTTACAAGAATGTTCTGACTGTTTACAAGAATATCCAGACTGCTTGCAAGAATGCTCTGACGACTTGCAAAACATTGTGTCAAAGCTTCTTACATCCCAGCCTACAGTTTGCAGACCGAGAGTCCGGATTACTTTGGAAATAGTCGGATTCGTCACGCCGAAAGGAGGACGGAACAATGAAATCTTCTTGCCGGCGACACTTTCCACTGCACGTTTCCCTTCATTGACATCGGCCAGCATTTTATCGAAAGACAACAACGGAAAAGTGCCGGCATGGCTGTAAGTGTGCAGTCCGAGCGCATGTCCTTCTTCAAGCATGCGACGCAGAACCGCCTCATTACCAGAAACTTTAGAGCCTATCAAGAAGAAAGTCGCCCTGGCGCCACGTTCACGGAGAACATCCAGAACACGTTCAGTTTCAGGCGGATGCGGCCCGTCATCGAAAGTCAGATAAACCACTTTCCGGTCGGTTTTCTCACGACAGAATGCCCGCACATATACTCCTGAGCGTATGCTGGCAGAAGCCCAGACCATAAAGACTATTATGGAAAGTACAATGGCAAGAATGCAGAGTATTGCTATGACAGACATATCGGCAGAAGTCAACTACTTATGTAACAAGATGATAACTCCATTCTCATTGACATCATCCAGTATCGCGGTATAACCATCCGGAATCTTCTGCTCCGAGATGAGTTTACAGAGCAATACCGGAAGCAGTGAACGGAACGCTCCGAGGGACTCGACGTGGTCGGCGCAGCTTATGACATTGACACCGGCATTGATTCCGAACAGTTCAGCGATCGGATTTCCAGCGCATTTCGGGAGGTCTGAAAGATTCGCGAGACCACAGAATCGGAGAGCTGCATTGCCGTCTTTTGTACCGTTCAGCGAGCGGGATGAGGTTTCCCCAGAATCGTGCAGGGATTCGGAAGAGGACTCGGAGCCGGATTCATCACACGGACAGGAGGCAGACTCAGACTCACGCAAAGGTCCGGTGGAGAACTCGGAGTTTGCATTGCCATCCCGCCCAGAGGCAGACTCGGACTCACGCAAAGGTTCGGAAGAGGACTCGGAGCCGGATTTCCCACCGTGCTCATAGGCAGACTCGGAACCTGCTTCATCGCCATCCCGCCCGGAATCAGACTCAGAACCATCACCACCACCCAACCTTGCGGACGATTCAGTTGCCGGGCAGGACTCGGAAACGTCTGTCGGCATCGTGGCACTGAGCAGAAATGCAGCAGCGCCTTCTCCCAACGGAAGAAAACCGTCCCCGACTCTATATAAACCGAGACGTTTCCTTATGACATCAACCTCCGGCGTAACCTCATCGAAAGCACCGACCAGTGCCACATCTCCCTCACCCGCATCATCGAGCAGCATTGCGGCATCGACAAGAGGAGCCGCGAAACCGTCAGCCTGCTGCACATAAGTCGTGTTGTAGGCGTGAATTTTTCGGATCAATGCTATGTAACCGGATGCAGTATTGAAAGTGGACTGCATGAAAGGAGACGGATTCAGCAGAGTTTCCTCCCTGTCAAAAATGCTTGAACCGAAAGAGATGGTATCCTTCATAAAGCCGGCACCCGTAGAGGTGATTATTCCGGCCACCCTCTCGGAAGGGACACCATCAAGCGACTTCAGCCCGCACCATACAGCCATCTTCAGGAGCCGCCCCATTCTGCGCCTCGAATTCGCATCAGTTATAACTTCCTTATAATCAGGCTCATCAGCACTGACATATGAAGTACCACTGATATATAAATGTTTATGCGGAATAAACAGCATGGCTAAAGTGCTTTAGAAGATTGAGTGTCAATGATATCCGAAAAGACGAGAGAGACGCAGTTGCCGCTGAAGCCGAAGGCCGAGGACAATATGCTGCGCAACCGTGGCCTAGAACCATCTCGAGTCGCAAACGGTGCAAGACCTGTTTCCGAAAGCGGATAAGCGTAACTGCGAGAACCCGCAAACGGTGCAAGACCGGTTTCCGAAAGAGAAGCAGCGTAACAGCGAGAACCACTAAACGGCACAAGACCGGTTTCCGGAATCGGAGAGGAGAAACCGCACGAGCCCATAAACGACAAATCATTCAGTTCCAACGACTTGCAGACCATCACGGCCTCGATTCCCTCAGAAGCGGCAAGAGTATGCCCAGTATAGGCCTTGAGCGAACTGAACGGTGGAACAGCACCACCGAAAACCCGCAGCATGGCATTGCTCTCCGCAAGGTCATTGACCTGAGTACCTGTCCCGTGCGTATTGACAAAGTCAATGTCTGACGGATCCAGACCTGCCTGCTCAAGTGCGGCGGACATTGACAATCCCGGCCCTATACCTTCCGGAGAACTCGCCGTCTGATGGTAAGCCTCATTGGCATTGCCCCAGCCGGTCAGCCTACAGACAGCGCCTTCAGAATCGGCAGTGAGCACGAGATACCCCGCACCCTCACCGAGATTCAGCCCTGCACGCGACTCGTCGAACGGCCTGCAGATTTCCGGATCAAGAATACGCAGCGAATTGAACCCGTTCATCGTAAAACGGCAAAGCGAATCCGTGCCGCCCACAATGGCCACATCGCACAATCCCTCACGCAACATCTTGGATCCCAGCATAATAGCATTGCCGGCAGCAGAACACGCCGTACTTATGGTCGTGCTGAAAACTATATTGACCCCACGGGACTCCAGATAATGCGACATCATCGAGGTAACATCCCCGGGCGTATGCATGCTCAGACTTCTCGCGTCGCCACCAGCAAGGTCATCGCGGTGCTCCTGCCAGAAAACCTCGCTCAAATCCATTCCGCCCACCGAAGTACCGGACAGAAATGCGCAGCGGAGCTCTTTCAGCCCGCCTGCATTGCCACTACGGCTGACGAAATCTGTCAATGCCTCGTCCACAGCCTTGAGTCCGAGCAGAGCCGTGCGACTTGCAACTTCTTGCCTGTCAATGTCTAACGCATCTTTAAGTTCGTCATCAGAAAGACAGACCTCACCGACGGGGAACCCGAGAGCAGTCTGAAAACGTCTCACAGGAGCAAGCATTGAACGGCCGCTCCGCATTGACTCCAGACATTCTGCGACATTGGTCCCAGCCGCGCAAATCGCACCAAGCCCGCTCACATAGACTTCCATATCAAGCAGTTTTCCCGTGTTCGCGGATATAGTCGGCCATGGTCTTGACCGAATAGAATACCTGTTTTCCCTCAGCCGGATTCTTCAGCTTGATGCCGTAATCCTTGTCCAGGAGCAGGATAATTTCCAACGCGTCGATAGAATCGAGCCCGAGACCGTCGTCCCCGAAAAGAGGAGCTTCCGGGTCAATGTCCTCAGGCGTAATCTCTTCAAGATTCAGAGCCTCAATGAGCTGGGCTTTAAGTTTTTCTATAAGTTCATCCATAATTTCTACAATTATCAGAATAACAATGTCCGGCTATCGGCGGACCAAGAGTTCAAATTTAGCGAAATATCTGCCATTCAGAAAATCAATGTGACCGACAATGCAATATTTCATATCCTGTGCAGACATTGACAGTACAGCATACTCACGCACGTCCGAAAGCGTCCTGTCATCTGACCAGAACCAGGTATTCTCGCCCTTGATATGATGACGGATGGAAATCTCGCCCTCCACCACGTTCGGAAGCGTATAGACGAATACCGCTGGACTCTCGGAGGCATCTGTTTCTGTGTCAATGATTTGCTGATGCCGGATATCCGTATCGAGGCTGCCGTAAACTCCTGACAAAATGAGTCCGCAGTCCTCTTCACCATACTCAATACCGTCAAGAAGCACTTCAGACGCGACGTAGCCAAGTTTTGACAGACTGTCCATCTTGTAGAACTTCATGTTCGGAGCGCAGACCGTCTTGAATGCAGAGCGTATAAAGTCCTGGAAATCATCAGATTCCGAAGAATACACCTCTTTATCATTCAGCAGGATGCGACTTGATTCCACCAGAACCGTTCTGAGAACATCTGCATTGACCTTCACGGGAGACTCGCACGAGAGCGCATCTTGAGGATGGTATTCCAGAAGCAGCGCCGCATTGGTCCCGCCGAAACCGGAGGCTGTTTTCAATGCCCGGAGCGGTTTTCCGGACGGAAGTTCCACATTGGACCGGCTGATATTCAGCGGCATAGGAACTCCGAGCATCTCAAAGCCAGGCGTTCCGATCAAAACCTGATTACGGAGTTCTTCAGCCGCGATAATTGTCTCTATCACTCCGGAAGCCCCCATCGTATGCCCGAAATATGGCTTCAGGCTCTGCACAGGCACGTTCTGCAACCCTGCAAGCGAGCAGGCTTTGGACTCCATCTCATCATTATATGCAGTGGCGGTGCCGTGCATCTGGAGCATATCCACATTGTCCGCACCTGCTTCCGCCATTGCCTTGCGTATAGCGAAATACAGTCCGTCACCGGTTCTTGACGGGCCTGAAATATGGTTCGCGTCATCAGTCAATGCCGCTCCGCTTATGCAGACACCATCCCCTTCCGTGGTCAATAACATCGCCCCGCACGCCTCGCCGAGATTCAGTCCACAACGTGATTCGTCATAAGGTCTGCAGACATCGTCTGAAAGTGATTTGAAGGACGCGAAGCCACTGGTAATGAATCGGTTCTGAGTATCTACACCGACCACGACCATCTCTTTATACCGTCCCGAGAGAATGAGTCGTCTGGCTACTGCAACAGCCGTAATTCCGGAAATGCAGGCATTGGAAACGACAAATGTGCCATCCGCATTGATCCCGAACCTGGAGGCGATTCTCCTGGCCATCGGGCCGAGCAGAAGAGCTGAGCCCACATCAGGAGAGCCTGGCGAATCCGGATGCCGGGCCACGACTCCCGCCACCTCGCCGGTCTCCCCGTGGAACTCTGCCCACTCCGCGCTACGGCCTTCGAGAAGCGAAATGTTTCCCTTCGCGGAAGCTATCACCAGTCCGATGCCGTCCGCGCCGCGGTTTCCCAGAACGGAACTGATGCAGTGAACTGCGATGATTTCCGTCAATGTCAATGTCCGCTGCCTGTCATAACGCTCGTATAAAGCATCATATACGGAATCCGGAATAATCCCGGCTGTAACCGGAGACTGGGAAACACGAGGGTTTACGACACGACGCACGCCGACTTCTCCCCGAAGCAAGGCCGAAAAATTCCGTTCCACGCCTTCGCCGAGAGATGTCACCATCGCCGATGCCGATATAAATACCTTTCCTTTAAGCATTTGCAAGAGAACAACGTATCAGACTGTGACCATAGCCGAGATTATCGACAATCCCATCCACCCTCAGGCCGGCAGTCTCAATCATCTTGAACAAGTCATTGCTGTAGAACATCTTGCTGTTGCCGTTGGCCATGGCGGTAAAATACACGCTTGTCTGCGCGAGGTCGAAGGACGCAGTATCGAACTTCTGCCTGTCCCAGAGCGTCTCCATAATATATACGCGGGCGCCAGGCTTCAGCCCGGAAGCGACACGTGAAAGGATGCTGACTACCTGCTGCTCAGAGAAACAGTCGAGGAACTGGCTCATCCAGACCACATCGAAACCGCCCGGAATGACCGTTTCCGGATTCAGCAGATCCCCTGCTACAGTATGGATCCTTTCGGCTCCGGGTTTTCCGTCAATGTTGTCCTTCAGCATAGCGAGCTGCTGCGGAAGGTCCATCACAGTAACATTGACCTGGGCATTTTCGCTCACGGTTTTAAGAGCGAAACGGCCTGTATTTCCGCCAATGTCGAGAATCGTCGCCGTCGGGAACGCAAATATGTGTGGCAGAGCCTGTTCGAATGAATTGTCCGAATAGAAATGGTCAAAGCCGAACCAGCTTTTCTGCACCTGGGGCTCCAGAGATGAAAGCCCTTCGTACAATGTCGGCCAGGGACCAAGTTCCTTCAGTCCGGCAGGCTTTCCTGTGCGCACAGCCTCGTCCAGATGGAAAAGTCCCTTGTAGTTCACGTCATGATTGAAGTCAATGTCGGAGCGCACCATCGGGTCATTGAGAAGGAACCATCCGACTTTGGAAATAGTGAATCGTCCGTCATTGAGGAACACTGTTCCTGCAGTCAGAGACGACTCCAACAGTACTTTGGCGCCATAGACCGAGATTCCTGCCTTTTCAGCCACTTCTTCGGCGGTCAGCCCTGCAGGAACACTACGCCCTGCAGTTTCGAGCAACTCGAAAATGCCGTAATTGATCATGAGCCGGCTTACCTGAAACACAACAGGCGCAAACGCGATTTCATGAGCCGCCCTCTGAGCGTCGAGAGCCGAGATTCTTCTCCCCTTGTACTTGCTGTCCATAGTCAGTTATTTTTTCAATTTCCAGAAGTCATAGTAATTGTACCATTGCTCCGGATGCTGTTTGATTTCGTTTTCCAATGACCTGATGAATTGGCCCAATATCATGTCTTCCCCACCTTTACGCGAGACGGTTTTTTCGGCATTGACAAAACTGAACCTGTATGTCATATCTTTCTCACGCACAGCGAAATAGAAGAACACGGGAACTTTCAGTCTTGCCGCCAGATGGAATGGGCCGAACGGGAAATCAGCCTTGTGTCCCATCAATTCAGAGGTCAGGAGTTTGTCTTCGTTCACGTATCTGTCGCCGAGAAAGCAGACAAGTTCGCCTTCATCCAGGGCTTCCGATATCATGAACACGTGCGCGAGCGGGTCCTTGTTTACAGGAATGATCCTGAAAGACGCGTCAGCAGAACGGTTTTCCTCGAGGACCTCCTTGATATCTGCATGTTCATTGTCATACATCACCAGCGACATCTTGGTATTCCCTTGTCTGAAAAATGGCTCTCCTGCAGCCCAGTTGCCGAAATGCGCGCTTATGACTATCGCTCCCCTGTTCCCGTCCAATGCCTCGAGCAGCGCCTCGTAGCCTTCGAACTCATAATGGAACCGGTCCGACAATCCTGAAGATATTGCGACCCTGTCAATGATGGATTTCCCGAAAGAAAAATAATTCCTGTAGATGAACAATGCAGATTTCAGCGGTCCGTAACCTAAGATCTTTCTTGCATAACGCCAGATGTCCGCTGTGGAACGCGGTGCCGCAGGAATGAAGTACAATGCCACGAAGGCCAACAGGCAATAGGCTGTCCTGACTCCCGAATGTCTGATCAGAAAGACGAAAATCTCATATCCAGTACGTCCACCACGGGACTTTCCCTGCCAGTTCTTTGCCATTGCGCGAAAATATTGCGACGAATCAGATTTTCCCCTGCAGGAAATCGTAGAAGTCAGAAAAAGTCTTGATCTTGGCGAAATCCTCTTTCTTCATCACATATCCGAAATTCTTCTCCACGAGCACGACAACATCCACCATATCGAGACTGTCCAAATCCAGAACCTCAAGCATAGGTGCGTCAGGTCTCATTTCGGTAACATCTGTTTCAAACTCTTCTGACAGAATTCCGTTAACTTTTTCTATTAGTTCCTCTCTGGTCATCTTTCCGATTTTTTCTTCAAAAGTGCTAATTTATAACATTTGCGCAAAATATGCAAAATGACTTTACCGGCTGCTCCTCAAGCAAAAATTTTTGGAAACATTGGAAAAAGGGATTAACTTCGGTCTCTGAAAAACCAAGACGGAAAGTTGTGAAAAAGATTCTGCGGGCTACCCTTCTGACCTTATTGCTGATGACACTGAATGTTTGGACCGGTTCGGCCCACACGTCCGCGTCATGCTCGGTTCCGCGCGATTCCACTCGCAACACTCCGTCCACACACAGAATAGGAATCAATGCCAGAGGAGCATGGCTGATGCCGACCCACAAGTTCTTCAGAGGAGAGAACGGAACAGGCAAGCCACTGAACTACAGCGCATCAGCACATCTTCAATACTCCTACCAGTTCCCAGCGTCCAGCACATTCGGGACATTGTTCCCTACCGCATACCAGGGAATCGGAGTAGGCTGGAACACCTTTTTCGACAAGAAGGAAATCGGCATGCCGACTGCAGTCTATATATTCCAGGGAGCACAGATATGCAGACTCGCCAGCCGCCTCTCACTTGATTATGAATGGAATTTCGGCGCATCATTCGGCTGGAAGCCATTTCACGACGACGAGGAACTTGACGGCAAATCCAACATCTACAACACCGTAGTAGGCAGCAAGGTCAATGCCTATATCAATGCGAGTCTCATCCTCACCTACCGCCCTGTAAATCAGGCGACTCTGTTCTTCGGGATCGATATTTCGCATTTTTCTAACGGCAACACGAGATATCCCAACGCCGGAGTAAACACATTGGGCATCAAGGTGGGCGGCACCTACGGTTTCGGAGAATGCAGCATGAGAAAACCTGGCGCCAAGCTGAGCCGCAAAGCTGATTACGGGTTCAATGACATCTGGTCCGGCACCAGGCCTTATTGCAGCATTCCGGATGAGAGAGATGAAAGCAGATTCATAAACAGGATGTCGCTGAACTTGACACTTTACGGCGCTCTGCGCTCTAAAGGTCTCATGTATGAGGACAATGCCTATATACTCGGAAACAAGTTCGCTGTGGCCGGCATTGACCTAAACCCTATGTACCGCGTCGGAAAGTGCTTTGCAGCAGGCCTTTCCGTGGATCTGCAATATGATGAGAGCGCCAACCTCAGAAGCCACATAGCAGGCACCGACCATACTGAAGACGGCATAAAACTGCTCGTCAGAAGACCTCCGCTGAAAGAATCATTGGCAGCAGGCCTCTCACTCAGGGCAGAGCTGATAATGCCGATTTTCACGGTAGGAGTCGGCGTCGGCCACAACATCATCTATAACGGAAGCGATTTCGACGGATTCTACCAGGTGTTCAATCTCAAGGCCAGTCTCACCAAGCGTCTTTTCCTGAATATCGGCTACAAGCTTACAGACTTGAAGAGGCCGAACAACTTGATGATCGGCCTCGGATGGAGTTTTCACAGAATCAGAACGAAATGACCGGCAGTTCCAGATAACTTTCTGCTGACCAGATGGTCATGACCGCTTTCTTGTAGTCGGTAGCCTCTGCTTCATACTGATTTTTCAGATAAGTATGAGGGTTCATGGCAATGAGCGGAAACCATGAAGCCTGCACCTGCACCATAAGCGTATGCCCAGGGAGGAAATGATGGTCAATGTCACACATCGTGAAATCCGCATTGACCTTCTTGCCTGACTTGAGCGGCAGCGGTTTCTCGAAGCTTTTTCTGAATCTGAGCGGCATGACATCAGCTCTCACCAGCATCTGGTAGCCGTCAGGTCTGACATCTATCAGTTTCACTATGACGTCAGCGTCTGTCAGGCGGGCATTGTCCTCGGGCGTGACGGAGACGCTTACATGAACATTGACCGGTCCTGCGAGATGAAGTTCCTTTTCCAGAACAGGTGATGTGTAGGTGGCGACATCATTGCGTGCAGAACTGAATCTCTGGTCAGCAACCATATAGGCCCTGTCGCGGCTGCTCGCGTCACTGTCCATGTAAGGAACAGGAGAAGCGGGATCAGATGTGATGGAACGGTTATAAGACATTGGCTCAGAAGACATTGAATAAGCCTCTCCGCCTTGTCCGAAGGTCAATGAATTTTCTCCGGAAAGATAGAGTTTCCTGAAATTCATCTCTACAGGCGGCCATACATCGTAACTTTCCCACAAATCTGTCACGTTCCTGTTTTCCATTACGCCGCGCATGGTCTCACCTGAAGAACAGATATTTACGCGCGGAAGTCTTTCGCCGCAGTCCTTGCCGTCCAGATAATATGCAAAGAACGGATATTCCACATTGTCCTGATAATAAGCGCCTGTAGCCTCGCCGAACCACGCGTCAGAAAGATGTCTTACAGAACGGTTGTTCCAGCCGCCGTGATACCATGGACCGGCAGTGAGGTAGAGCGGACAGCCAGGCGACATTTTCTTCAGCATATCATAGGTGCGGAATGCGCCATAGCAGTCCTCGGCATCATAGAATCCGCCCGTAACCATCACAGGGACAGTGACATTCTTAAGATGGCGGCTCGGGTCCCTGTCTTTCCAGAAGGTGTCGTAATTCGAATGGCCCATCATCTGGCTCCAGAAACGGAGAGAGTCGCCGAAAAAGGCTGACAATTCGGAGATGGACTTGCCCTTGAAATAGTCATAGATATTCCCGTCAATGCGGACAAGGCTTGAAGGAGCGACCGCAGCAGGCTTCTTCATCTCGCGATAGAAGCCGGAACCGAATCTGTATGAATCTGTCAGGCACAGTGCCCCGTTGTGATGAGCATCATCGCCCATATACCAGTCAGTAGCAGGCGCTTGCGGCGAAACCGCCTTGATGGCAGGATGACGGGACAATATGGCCAGCGTGGCATAGAATCCCGGATATGAAACTCCTTTCACTCCGACCTTGCCGTTGTTCGCGGTATTGGCCAAGATCCACTCTATCGAATCATAGACGTCCGTGGCATCATCGGTCTGCACGACTCCTTTCACATAGACAGTATCGGCAGCGCCGTCAATGCCGGACACATAAGGGCGCATCTGTTCGTATTTTCCCTCGCTCAGCATCCTGCCCCTTACATTCTGATACACAATTATATAGCCGTCAGCCACATAATTGGCCATATCTCCTTTGAGAGAGCCGCCGAACCCCGAACCGGCCTTCTTTCCGCCAAGTTCTCCAGGAGCGAGCCCATAAGGCTTCAGTGAATAAGGAGTGCGCTGAAGCATAACCGGAGATGTTTTTCTGCCGAGTTTTGCAAGATATTCCTGATTCGGCTCATATAGTACAGTATATATATGTATGCCGTCACGGACCTTGACCATGACCTCACGTTTGGTGTAGTTCTGACTCAGCCACTCGTCGGTGACTATCCTTCCGTTCTGCGCGAAAGACAATGCCGACAGCACGAGGGCCATCAGCATTGACACGAAAAATCTCTTCATTCTTATATCTCCTGATACATTTTTATATATTCATCCCCAAAGAATGTCACCGTCTCTCCGTTCTCGAAGCCGAGACGGCCATAGAGGCGCTGAAGATAGTCCTTCCTGCTGTCCACAAGAAGAGTCGCCTTCGTAAATCCAAGAGCCTGCGCTTCTTCCAATGCATTCTGTATCAATATACTGCCTATGTTGTAGCCTCGGAATTCCGGAGACACTGCCAATGAATCGAGATAGTACTCCCCTGCCTCAGTCTCAGTGCCGGGATTCGGCTTGTCCATATCCAATGCTTTGGAAATCAATGAGAAAGTAAGATCAGCCGTTTCTTTATAGGAGGCCCCGTCATATGCAATCAATGCTCCGGCGACTTTTCCGCCGTATGTAGCGATACATGTATTCTTCCAGCTGTACAGTGTATCTTCCCTCTTGCATATCTTTTCCAACACGGCCTCCAAGCCCGGTTTGGAAGCAAATTCAGTATGCTCTCTGTCCATTGCCTCAAGCACTACCCACGAAATAAATCGAGCATCTGCAGGAGTTGCTCTGCGCAGTTCCACGCGCGGTTTCACAAAAATCGCATCCATATTCTAAAAAAATCCATTCATATTTTGTAAATATAAAAAATTGTTTCTACATTTGCAAACGCAAACGGGGATATAGCTCAGTTGGCTAGAGCATCTGCTTTGCAAGCAGAGGGTCGTCGGTTCGACTCCGTCTATCTCCACAAGTTAAAGGGCTGACAAAGAAATTTGTTCAGCCTTTTTTCGTAACTTTCGGAAGTATCCTCATAATCAGCAGAATATGGCATTGGTATCGGGCGCCGGGAACGACCTGAAGTGGATTTGGAAGATTTCCCGCAAAACAAGATGGCAGGTAATACTGTGCTGCATCATTGAAGCGGCATATTTTTCCGTGTCAATGTTCTTTATCTGGGTAAGCAAGCATCTGATCGACATTGCGACCGGTTACGCGGAAGGAAGGATTCTGACTTTCGCATTTGTACTCGGAGGGTGCATATTGCTGCAGCAGGCATTGTCCATAGCAAGCGCGAGAATCGAAGCCAAGAGCGAGATAACACTCCGTGGCGATGTCAGAAGCAGGCTTTTCGGAAGGATCATGACCGGGAAATGGGCCGGCAAGGAAAAAATGCACTCGGGCGACCTGCTGAACAGACTGATGGATGACGTTACTGAAATCACGGAAACAGTCTGCTATACGATTCCCAAACTCACCGGTACTCTTGTCCAGCTGGTTCTCGCCACTTATTTCATTGCGAAAATCGACTACAGACTTGCATTGGCAGTATTTTTCATCATGCCTGTCGCACTGATACTGAGCAAAAGCTGTTTCCGGAAACTCCGCAGGCTGACCAGGGACATCAAGGACTCGGACAGCAGCGTGCAGAGCCACATTCAGGAGAACATCCAGCACAGGACACTCATTTCCGCGATGGAACATACTGACTACTCGAGGGAAAGGCTCAACTCGCTGCAGGACGAACTGGAGGAAAAGGTCATAACCAAGACGGATTTCGCCCTGTTTTCCAGGACAATGATAAGACTCGGAGCCGGTGCAGGATATGCTACCGTACTGCTGTGGGGCGTATATGGTCTGCAAAACGGGACAATGACCTTCGGTATGATGGCGGCATTCCTCCAGCTTATTTCCCAGATTCAGAGGCCTATACTTGACCTCAGCCGCCAGGTGCCCGGTTTTATCCGCACGGCAGCATCAGCTGAAAGGCTCAGGGAAATCGACGACATCGAGACGGAAGCCACTGACAAGCACATCGTACTGGACGGGACATCCGGAATAAGGATAGAGAACCTGACGTTTTCATATCCTGATGGAGAGAAGCTGATTTTCGAGAATTTTTCATACGATTTCAAGCCGGGCAGCCTCACGGCTATATTCGGCGAGACAGGTATCGGCAAGAGCACGCTGATCCGCCTGATGCTGGCTCTGCTGGAGCCTGACAAGGGCAACATCTATATATACAACAAGGACAATGTCCTTAAAGCCTCACCATCCACTAGGGGCAACTTCATCTATGTTCCCCAGGGCAACACACTTATAAGCGGCACTATCCTGGACAATCTCCTGCTCGGACGTCCCGATGCCACACAGGATGAAATCCGCCAGGCACTCCACTATGCTATGGCAGACTTCGTTTGGTCTCTGCCTGACGGTCTGAATACGGTATGCGGGGAATCCGGAGCAGGCCTCAGCGAGGGACAGGCCCAGAGAATCGCCATAGCGAGAGCCCTGCTCAGACAGGGCGGCATTCTGCTTCTGGACGAGCCGACTTCAGCTCTGGACTCGGAAACCGAAAAAGCACTGATTGCAAATCTGCGTGAGTGTTCACAGAACAAGACTCTTATCATAATCACGCACAGGGAATCGATTTCAGAACTTTGTCCTGAAACTCTGTTCATAAAGAAATAAACAGCGGCATCCAAAAACATCCCCCCCCTAAAAAGGCAAAGAGATACGAACTTTCACATCCGTATCTCTTGGGGGTCAGAAGCAATAGATCCAATCTATCTATATCAGCTTCTAAATTCTCAGTTTTTATTAGAAGACGTCCGGTTACCAGTTAAAACGTTCGTCCCGGACTCTGGATGCAAAGTAAAGACTAAAAATTTAGAATGACGTGTAAGATAGTCGGTAAAAATCTACATACGGTGGTAAAATCAATGCGAAAATTCACATAAACGAGTGCAGAAAATCTGTGACAAATTTAGAAACGATTATTGCAACACGCTGATACAGCGAACTTTGACACCACTTGTTTTCTCATTTGGATACCGCATCCTAATGAGGCTTCCTTCAGTTTGCCAACCATATCGGAATGCAGAATTTGAGAAACCAGTACGGCAAGTGCTGTAGTTTGCCCCCTGCCCTGCCAGATACATCAGGATATACTCGCGCTGGTTTGGAACTCGCCACTTGTAATTTGTGTCATATGTATAATTCTGTGCACAAGTATATGTCCCTTCTACAACTTTCTGCATTGTAGCAGAAAGAATCTTGGATGCTACAAGGAAACTTTTTGCAGGCTTGTTGTCATCCTGACGTTCATTATGATTGTTCAGTTCGCCTTGTTCACCGGAAATGTTCAATGCGCTCGCATCGATTTCATCGAGCGACAGTTTCGTATAACCATCCTGTGTGGTGTGAGTATAATAGTTGCTCGGAGTCTTGTCATAACCTTCATCGTATGACTGGAGATTGCGTACGCATCTCAGATAAGAAGCAGCCCACGGCCCGGATGTCCTATAATTGGTAGCCATACCCTCTTCCGCAAAATAATCACAGACATTTTTTGTGGAAGTCCAGTATATCATACGGTTACCACCTGCAGTATCATTCTTCGGATTGGTTCCCAAAACCGAAGTAGGCTTGTTGAACAGACGGCTGTCCGTACTGATGACATTCTCTCCCAACCAGAGTCCAGCATATTGCTTGAGCGTAGGCGCATACCAGCGTATCTCATTATCATCTATAACTCCGTCACCATTCAAATCCCTGTTTCTGGACATACAGGCACGGTAGAACCTCTTGTTGGAAGCCAAATCTTTCCATGAAATGCGGTAGTTAGACTTCGACAAATCGCTGATCTGATTGTTCCTTCCGTTCCAGTCGTCGGTTCCACTGGAAACCGGAGCAGCAGAAAAGCCCTTCCCTGCCTCATCATTCGTAGTCTCGCATCCGTAGGCAACCACAGTTCCGGCATGGGCTCTGTCATAGAAAGTCTGGATATTACACTGATTAAGTCCGTAAGCAACTGTTGCATATACACTTCTATTATCCTTACTTTCACTGACCGAGTTGGCTACATAGAATGTTCTCTTAGGGACATCATTAACATACTCGTTCCATGACTTGGACGGATAATAATTCTCGTCGATGAAGCATGTAACATCAATGTATGGATTTGCCTTGGATCCGCCTGACCAGAAAGTTATGACATCCGCATTGTCATAGAGGAGTTTAAGGAAAGAGTTGATGTTGTAGAGCGACGATTTTCCTTTTCCAGGATAAGCTACCGCAGTTCCACGCTCTGTTGCCGAGGATGAATATGTACCGCCTATGGCAAATTCCACCCAGTCAGTAGTGGCGCCATTCAAGTTTCCGGTCACCTTGTCTGTCACCATCATAACTTCTGACTGATTGCCGAGATCGGAAATCTGATACACATAGCCTAAGCCCTTATCCTTCAACATCTTGATATCGTTCATATAGAAGCGCATCACCATATATTCGTAATGGCTGTCCAATGAAAGTGTCTTCCCTGCAGCACCATATTCCATCACGATACCCTCCGCTCCAGGTTGTTCCTGCGTCTGGTTTTCCTGCTTTGCCTCGACAATGATATTGTCCACGCCTGAAATGGAGACATTGAACGTATATGTGGAATTCCTCTCCACATTATAGTCATTGACATCCGCTGTACAGTCTCCCAAATGAACGTAATACGTAACAGCCGCATTTCTGGTGTAGCTTGTGGTCTGCTCGGTATATGTTCCGTCAATAACCACGTAGGTTCCGAACTCAGGGGCATTGACAAAAGCTTTCGGTATAGACATCCCGTCAGCCTCACGCTCGTGCCACTTAGTCACCTTATTGACCGCATTCTGCTTATTCTCAGGCAGATACACCTCGAAATACTGCCTTCCGGAAGCATCCACATCATTTGGCGCGAAAATTCCGGATATGTTATTGAAATTGGTCTGTACCGGTTCGACAGAATAGATTTTCTCGATGCCGGCATCGTCGGAAGAGAAAAGAGGGCCGACGCAGGCTACATTGACAATGCGGTATTGCTCAGCCTTGAAGCTTTTCCCCACTTCACCACGGGCAATGCCGATATTGAAACGGACTTTGGAGACGACACGAGTGAGTCGGATCATATCTTCATTGCCGGAAGATGTAGTCTCGACACGACCTGCTTTATTGATATTCACCACATTACCTCCATTAGCCGCCCCTGTCATAAGGAAACTGCTGGAAACCTGAATTGTTTCCGGCTTGCGGTTGAACGGAAGCGCCAAAAACTGCTTGCGAGTGAAGTTCACGTTGCCATCCATTACCGCTTCCCAAGAAAGATTTATCGGAAGTCCATCCGAAGGCGATATTGTTTCCCTGATACCGTCCTTCATAGTGGTTTTGAGAGGATAAGTTCCTTCCTGATAGACATTTGCGACAGCATAGATGTATGAGCGCCCAGCTGTGGTCTTGACTTTTACTGTTCCGTATTTGCCTTTTGTATCCGATGAGGACTGGTTAAGTCCGCTGTTGAATGCCGCAAAGCCTTTCAATGCTCCACTTTCATTGAAAATATACACATACAGATTTTTCAGCGCCCTTTCCTCTGCATCGGTCGCCTTGGTATCCATCGTATAGGACTCTGAAGAAGGATTCTCCACAGGCAAGGAAACCACTACGACATCATCCTCATAAACGTCAGTTCCCTTTTCCCATATACACGAGGTAGCAGCCCACAGCAGGACTGTTGTCAATATGGCAATATGTAAAAACCTGAACTTCATAATCAGTTGAAATCAATGTTAACGTCCTCTTTGCTCTTCCAGTCGATTACCTGATACTTCAGCGTGGTTTCCACCTCCACCCGTCCGTTCAGGACATAGGCATATATGATGCATTCGTGATTTCTGAGGAACTCGTCAGGGGCAATGTTGAAGGAAACTTTCCTGGATTTGTTGGCAGAGAACTGATAGTTGACAATTCCCCTAAGCGCCTGACCGGACTCCAAAAAATACGAAGAGAAAGATGTCAGACCTGCATTTCTCATTCTTTCAGCATAGGCTTGCGCGTTTTCGTCCAAGCCTCTTCTGAAAACGGTGGGATCCTTGACCGGACTTATGTCCGCTGCCTTGAACAAGACATTTGAACTGCCTGTATATCTGACCGTCTGGGAATAATAGCCCACATTTTCGGGCAGGAACTCAGATGAAGTGTACAAATAATCGAGACTCTTCACATCAGCAAAATCCACCGACCGAGTAAAGGCCAATGCTGTCTGAGGGATGAAATTACCGGAAACACCGGTAGCAGAAGCCTCGGCTTTTCCAAATTCCACATTGAGGATACTGAGACCGTCGATGTCCGCATTTCCCTCGGCCTTGGCTATATAGAACTGAAACTTGGACACTGCCCTAAGAAGAGGAATCTCTATAGAATTTTTCAGGTCAATGCTTTCAGACACATACTTCTGAAGCGGGACATTGGTCAGCGCCCTCGACATAGGAAGGCCAGCAGAAGGGACCTTCATCACCTCAGGTTTCATATCAGAACTGATGCCGAATCCGCTTACGGTTCCGGTTCTGAGCTGTCCTCTTGTCATCACGCTCCCGTCTCCAGACATCAGTCCGGAACAGCCATCCGCATTGGCAAGAACATATATATCTATATCGACACCGTTCATTTTTCCTGTACGGAGTTTTATGCTTACGACTCGATTTTCCGTGCCTGCAAGTCCAGTCTGTTCTGCAAAACCTATCGGCTGCGCTCCGTCTCCGGACTCTCTCGATGCGAAGATCCAGATTCGGTAGGAGTGTATAAGTGATTCAGATTCAATGCCTGACTCCATATCCGCTTCTGTCAATGAAGTCTTTGTCCTGCCAGGAATCTTGTTGCTGACGTCCCCTGTATTCAGCGTTACAGTCAGGTAAGCCGGCACGTTATCGGGATATTCGATATCGCACGGCTTGCTGTCATATATGCACGAAGTCAGGATGAGCGCGGCAAGTGCTGCCGTGACCATCTTCGCACACCGGGCATTGACTGCAACCAGTTTATTTATACAGGACATCAACATCTGCATTATCCTAAATATCTATGTCGTCAAGTATCACTCTCCAGGAATTGATCAATATGCTCGAACTTACCCAACGGTCCTCCTTATCCAGGAAAAAAGTCAGATTGTATTCATCTTGCCTGTCCAGATATTCTTGATCGGACATCGTCGAATTATAGTGCCCCTTTATCAGCAGGGCGTAATCTATCAGCGGAATGGAAATGACTCTGACTCCGTGCGTATTATAGACATTAAGTATCGGCCTGTGTCCTTTCACAAGACGCCCCACGGTAAGTTCTGCCATAGCCACGCCTATTTCAGTCTGGACGGCTCTGCTCGACGAAGTCTTCTCCATAGACGCGCTTCCTGAGCTTACTGACCAGGCTTTGTAACTCACTGAGTCTGATACTGTCAATGTATTGTTCCAGCCTGTCGTACCATTGTCGTCCGTGATAAAGAACTTGAAATTCTTGTCATCCACAGGCTCTCCGGAAAGATGCTGGAGAATGATTCTCACATTGTTGGTATTCTTGGTAAGGGAAAGCGCAGCGCGGCGAACGCCACCTGTCCTGAAGTCCGTAAGATCCACATTTTCAGCCATTCCGTGAAAAAGCGGGGTCAAGTCTTTCTCTACCTCACCGGACGGGTTACGTTTAATTATGCGTTTGAGTTCATTGACATGAGTCTTTCCCGGGATAACAGAAATCGGCATATAGGAATCGGGATTCCTCTGCTCTCCTTCAGCCCAGGCTACCAATGTATAGTTTCCAGACGGCAAGTCGCTGATATTCACCTGATATCCGTTCTCCGACAATTCTGCAGCCGATGATGTTTTCACATAAACCACCGTTCCATTTTTATCTGCAGCATATATGTTCACGGATTTCACTTCTGACGAAGCGGCATCCGCTGACTTGAGGTTTTTGTCATATCGAATCTGAACGTACCGACGTGTAGGACAGCCGTCAATGTCATCGTACACACAGCCCGTCAATGCAGCGATGCTGCAAAGAGCCGTCACTGCGAGGATACGCTTCGACAATTTCATTATATCAGCCTTTCTGTTCATTGTTTTTCTACTTTTGCCGGAACGACTCCGGTCTTTGGCAAGCGGAAAGCCGGTCAAGGCCGTCCGCCCGAAAAATTCACTGTCTGTGCCGACAGCAATTACAGATTACTCGATTACAACATCCTGAGTAATAACTCGCCATTTGAGAATCTTGAGTTCTGCAGAAACGTAGTAGTCCTTCTCTTCTCCTGGGATAAGGACGAGTTTCTCCTCCGGATTGAATACCGGATTACCGATTTTTGCTATCTTGGAAAGTGTGAGCTCATATATATGGTTACGCACAGTACCGTAAGCGACATCCTCGGCAGTCTGATTATGCTTGATAGGCACCTGATAGTAGCACATACCGTTCTTGAAACATACAAGCTCTTTCTTGGCAATATTGAAACCATTCTCGCCGTTGAGAATGTCCTCAACAGTCTTGGCCCAGTCAGCAGACTCTATTACAGAATTGTCTTCTTTCATGAGTTTTGCACCTTCTGCAGGAGCTGTAACTGCTGCGACTTCGACTTTGACGGAACCTGAGTTGTCGGCAACATTAGCAACAAATTTTGAGTCTATCTGATCCGGAAGCACAGAGGCTTTTTTCAAGCCTTCTACTGTGGTATATTCCCAATGCAGTTTTCCCTTGAGAATCTGCTCGGCAGCATAATTTCTCAATGAAGCATCCGTGTAGAAAAGACCGCCGAACTTGTAGATGTCCTGCCTTTCCCAGGCCGCTCCGGTCTTCGCTGTCTCCACATGTGCCGCAATGAGAATGGTAGGAACATTGGCAAGTTCACCGCCATTTATTCTTGCGGATGCTTTATCAGTAGTATTTTCATACATGTAGTTGTATGAATCGACATCGTTCTGAGTGGCATCGTTCCAAGACAGATACTTGACATTCTTGTATGTTCCCGGCTCTCCCTCAGGCGTACGGCCGAAAACATACTCCTCTGAGCCTGTGTAGTTAGGGTCCTGAGCCCAGAATGTCCTTTTGGCAGCTTCGTCATACCAGTTCGCGAAAGGATTTGTAACAAGCCATGAAGTCGGAACCTCTTTCACAAGATATGAAGTGGTGTTGAAAGCATTTGCAGCCCAACCGTCAACGACTATACGGGCAGAAACCTTGACACCGTTGAGAACATATTCTGCATTTGGAGTCTCGAAACATATTTTTCCGTCTGCAGTCTTTTTCAAGCCTTCCTTGGCTTTCATGTTCACCTTGGCGACCTCGCGCTCCACATAAATCTGGACAGGAGACTTGAGAGCTTCCTCCTTGGTTTCCTTTACGGAAGAAGCTGCAATCGGAGTTGCATTCACGACATTATTTCCGTCAACATATATGGAATTGGTCATCGTGAACTTGCCTGCTTCAGTTGAAATCGCTTTATTGTCCACCTTTTTGTGAACATCAGCAAGCGACAGAGTCTTGAGAGCGTTGCAATTGTCATAGTTGAGAACCGCAAGCACGAGGGCAGGACGGAGTCTTGTAGGACCCAGCACGATAACTGCCTTGGACTCTTTCTCTACGAAACCTGATTGATTATTTACTGTCAATTTGAGGTTTCCGTTCTCATCCACAGAACCGTCAGTAGCAGAAATAACACCTGAGGTAAGGTAGTTGCCGTAAGCGTCGTAGAAAAGGAAAATGGAATTGTTCACATTTACAGTGCTTTCAGCCTCTGATCCGTCGCGATAGTCCGCAGGAGCTTTGGTAGAAGAGCCGACTGACATAGCGATATCCACAGCCATGTACTGATTTGCATCAGAACCTCCCTGATTAGAGGTGACGTTCTCTTTAGAGCAAGCCACAGCAAGACTCAAGAGAGCGATAGAAATAAGTTTACCTGTTTTCATTGATAATATAGGATTTAATTGTTTTTGATTTTCTTATAGTTGTTGCGCGCAGCCTGAAGTGAACTTGCCTGTGAGAACAGTTCCAATGCAGCTTCATTGTCTCCGTTCATTGCCGCAAATACGCCTCTGGCATTCTTGGCCTCGGGAGAATCCCCCGCATTGGCCAGAAATCTTGCGGCATCCTTCATATTGCCGTTTTCGAGAGCCACGCAGGCTGCATTGACATTGGCAATTTCACTTTCAGGGAACATCCTGACTGCGACATCGAAGACATTGTTGAAGTCATCGCTTCCTTCTACATAAGAGTTCGCAACCAGATACATCTCGTTCAGGGACAGTTTCTGTGGACGTTCTCTGATAATTTTCCGGGCCTCTTCAATGCTGAAATTACGCACGTCGTATGTGACCTTGTAGTCTGTGCGGCGCAGTGACGGGTAAGCGACAGGAAGCACCACATTCTTGTAGAACGTAGTATAGCGCATCATAATAGTCCAATCCTTTTCGTCAGGAGTCATATTGCTGTCGATGATATTGAGCACATCCCATCTTCCCGGGAAGCCGCAAGTATCCGCAAATTCTCTGAATCCTTTCCAGTCTTCAGGGGTGGAATTCACCGAGAAAAGGCTACTGTTCAATTCATTATAATAGTTCTCAAGGTATTTTTCCAGTGCGTATGTACGATTCTTGGCCAGTTCCGAATTATGCGCATAAGGGCCGTCCGGAGAGGCATAACCATGAAGATATATTCCGGTGAGTTTCACGTCTTTGTCATTTCTTACAAGGTCGATGGTCTCTCTTATTTTCCTCAGTTCCGCAGCATTGTTTCCGAAATCCAGTCTTATGTCATATTTGTCCACTTCGAAGTTCAGCCGTGCCGTACCTTCTTCCGCACGCTGTTTCACGGCCTCCGGCTGAGGCATGATGTAAGCGAATTCCCACTCCACTGGCTCTTCTGACGGAGTTTTTTCCACCTCCGGTTCCAGTTCTTCTGACGGGACTGTCAATGTTACGTTTCCCAACTTCTGGGCGCATCTGCAGTCAGCCTGTTCTATAACCAGACGTGAGCCTTTCATCCACGGCTGATAGGGAATCTTGTAGGCATAGTGCTCCACCTGCGGGTCGCCATTATGACGTCGCGCCACAACAAGAGGGTCCTGTGTTGCCGTAACCCCGTTTCTCTGCCAATATATATGGCGGAGTCTTCCGAGCATTTCGATTGCGGGGAGTCTCAATGTATCTGATATTCCGGCAATTACAGGTGTGAGCACAAGACCCTTATTCGCTGGAAGCGAAAGATTGCTCACATCTAAGTCGAAACTTACTATCACAGTTCCTGAAACTTTCTCGAGGCATACATTCTGTGCCTCAACCTGCCCGTCTGCAAATGTCTGGGCAGACATTGTAAAGACAGTTGATATGACAACTGCTACGATTGCAAATATATTTTTCATGTCAATGTCCTGTTAGAAGAGGTAAACAAGGCTTAGAGCAGCCTTTGTTGGCGCTATCATAAATTTCTGATTTTCATCGACTTTCTTGCCGCACTGCGGGCAATCGTACTTCTCGTATCCTGTGTATATCACACCCATTCCGAGCTCGAATTCAAGGTTGAAATGCCTGGACAGGGCCCAGTCGTAACCATAGCCGATTCCGGCCCCTGCCATCCAGCCCTGGTACCTGTAGTTTTTCAATGAGGAGAAATCCTTGCCGAATGCCTTGAAGTCTGTCGGGAGATTTCCGACATTGTACTGGGCGCCGAGAAGATGAAAGGCGAGAAAACTGCGCATGAACTTGTTGCAGAACCACCAGCGGATTTCCGGCTGCACTAGCCAATGTTTCCATTTTCTGTTGTCTGAAAAACTCCATCCGTTATAGTTGCCGGAAATATCCATCGTCCATTTCGGAGCAATCGAGAATTCGACACCGGCATTGACCGTAGCCGTCGCATCGTAGAGGACATTTGTCTTGAGCGCTACGTTCTGGCCCTTGACCGGGCAAATGGAAAACGCAAGCAGACAGACTATAAGTGCTATGAAACTTTTCATAGAACGTTTACCAAAATCATTATACATATCAGTATATATATCAACCTTCAATTCAGTCCATGCTGTGAACTGAATTCGTCACTTTCTTCCTGACTTCGTCACTTTTCTAAGGTCAAAATAAGGTCTCATTGATTATCAGCA